>PVBE011767124.1_pt1 | contig 73145 bp, 71 predicted proteins | sample 1631181 | NCBI WGS metagenome assembly PVBE01 (sample SAMN08397723, study PRJNA350692) | Marine metagenome, whole genome shotgun sequencing project. | isolation source: water | place: Pacific Ocean | collected 2012-04
AACAATAACAGGAAGTGCAGGATGGTCTTCATTAACTTCAATGAATGAACAAGGTTCAGTTGTAGGTAATTATTCTGCTGGCTCTGGCTCTAGTAATTCACAGGCGTTTTTGTGGACTGAAAACAGTGGAATGCAATTCATTGAACCAACAGCAGAGACAACATATGTATATGACATTGATGAACAAAACCGAGCCGCAGGACAAATTCTAATTGATGGAAGTTATCACGCAATGCTCTGGGACAATGGTTTGCTCACAGATCTTGCAACACTATTGAACTTGGAAGGCCATTCAACAGCACGCTATTTCAATGCACAAGGGCAAGTACTTATAAGTGAATTTGCAAATGGCGTTGCAACATACATGTGGTATGACCCTACTACTTCATCCGTTGTAGAAATATACGAATTCCCCGTTGGCTCGTACACATTACGAGCAATCGCTTCCGAAGATGGATGTGTTGCGTTTAGTTGGTCTTCTGCAACACTTGGCCCACAACTCGCAAGATGGTCCAAGGAGGATGGGTTTGAACAAGCCACTCTACCTAAAAATATTCTTGTCATATCTGTTATAGCAATCAGCCTCGATGGAACGGTTGCATGTAGCGCATTAACGTTACCTGTCTATGATTCAATCGCAATGCTATGGAGCGAAGGCACTTCTCCTGATTCACTACACGGACAAATACCAGATTCGCCAATAACTTCGGGTGTTGTTGCGATGAACGAAAATAAAGAACTTCTCATTAAAGGAGATGCGAAGCATTGGATACTGACAGAAGCGTGTATTGCGGATTTGGACAATAATGGAGTCCGAGATGTTGCAGACATTCTGATACTTCTTGGTGTTTGGGGGCAGACTGATCAAGATTCATGTGGGACAGACATCGACGGGAACGCAATAATTAATGTACAGGATTTACTAATCCTAATTGACGCTTGGGGAGCCTGTCCCTAGTTCTTCAAATAATCCTTTTACTTCTTTAACAAGAACAAGGTATTTTAAAATTACATTACCGTCAAACTTAGGTGCATAAACCCCAATTGTCTATAAGCAGGAACAAATCCTGTACATCAACAATTCCATCAACATTAATATCACTTGAGCCAGCAAAACCCCAGTTTGAAATGAGATGAAGAAGATCTTGAATATCTACATTCATGTCATTACCAGAAACATCGCCAATACACTCGCATTCATCCGGAATATTGTTACTGTTAACATCCTCACCTCCATATGCAATGTCACAAGCATCGGGTATTCCGTTGCTATTGCAATCTTGAGAAAAACCCTCTGCGATATCGTGTGCATCATCAACATCGTTTCCGTTACAGTCTAAGAAATATGTGTAATCAACGCTAAACTCGTCAATTAAAACATCCATGTCAATACCACCATTACGGGCGGCAAAACCAAAACTAAAGTTAGATGTGTCCATAATTGGACCAGTAAACAAAGGAGTATCTATTCCCCACCATGTTTCATGACCGGGCCAAGCAATACCTACTTGTAGCCCTGTATCTATATTCCATTTCACTGTAATAGTACCTTGATAGAAGTCATCTAATGCTTGGTTATAGTCGCTATAGGTTGCAATGCTGTACCACTCATTGCCAAAGTTTGTCCATGTTACATTTGTACCACCCCAACGAGCATAGACCCCCGAATCTTCTCCATAAGAATCAAAACCAATTGACATTCCAGAACCCATGTCATAAAAACGATTTAAACCATATTCGCCCCCCTGCCATTGAAGATTTCCCATGTCCTTCATATCTCCAAATAGAAATGAAAAACCGTCACCTGGTCCACCATTGCCATTCTTAAAACTCCATTTAAACGAAGCATTAAATGCAATAATATGGTGATCTAGTAAATCTTCACCTGTCCATGTACCGTAACTACCTGGCTGACCATCAGAAATAAGCTGCAAATCTGAGTGACCGTTGTATGTAGTTACATAGGAAGTTCCATAATGAGTTCCACCGCCTCCATCAGAAAAGTTCGTTCCCGTCCAATTTGTATAATGTGGCACCGTGTATGCCAATGTTGTTCCAGTAATAAAAAGTGCACCAAATAATCGATTTTTCATCCTTCTTCCTCATTTTTAAAGTTAGGTAAAACTAGTATGTTCAGTATACCTCTTAGTTTTCACAATTCAATATATAAATACTATATATTGAAAAACATCGTTTTTTATGCTTCAAAACAAGTTTTAGTTTGAAGCAAGTACAATTTTATTGATCCAAACTCTATCTATTAAGGAGAATTAATGTGCCTATTACTACTATTAAAATTGTCCGAGGCGTTTTTAGCGAAGAGCAGAAATCTGCAATGATTCAAGAGGTTACTGAGGCCATGGTCAAAGTAACCGGTGAAGAAAAACGTGACGGTAACTGGGTTCTCATTGAAGAAACAAATCCTGGAGAATGGGCGATTGGAGGAAAACCAGTCGGCCTTCCTTGATAGCCCTCTAATCAATTATCTCCCTTGCGACCCCTTCCCTTCTTTTCACCCTTTGGCTTTCCTTCAGCCCAGTGTCAGCGTAAAACGAATAAAACCAACGGAGGATTGTTCGATAGAATCTCTACTGTGGAAGGCGAGAAGCAATCTAAAATCACGCAACTCCCAGCCAACAGGTTTGCGCAGAGCACTCGCAGGTTCCTTGCGTTGTGCTGCATCGCAAGTGCCACTTTTGTTCTCGGTGGATACATCGGCGCCGAACCCAACACACCAATATCGAATCTGAATAGCACATCGATTGGAAACCAATTGGTTCCACCGGCAACGTACGTTGGACGTTCGGTGTGCGCTAAATGCCACGAACGCGAGACAAAACTTTGGCAGGACTCGCATCACGACCTTGCGATGCAGGAGGTATCCGAGGCAACAGTGCTCGGTGATTTCAACGACGTTACCTTCGAGCACTTTGGCGTGTCATCACATTTCTACCGACAAGACGACGATTACTTCGTAGAGACAGAAGGACCAAACGGCGACAGAACCCAATACCCCATCGCGTACCTGTTCGGTTTCTTTCCGTTGCAACAGTATCTCGTCGAGTTTCCCGGCGGACGATACCAAACACTACCGCTGTGCTGGGACGCACGGTCATCGGAAAAAGGTGGACAGCGGTGGTTCCACATCTATGATGATGAACGCATCGCTCCCGGTGATGAACTCTACTGGACGGGTCCACTGCAGAACTGGAATCTTCAGTGCGCCGAGTGCCACTCGACGAATCTGATTAAGAACTACGACAGAGACACGCAAATCTACGACACGACGTTCAATGAAATTGACGTGTCCTGCGAGGCGTGTCACGGACCGGGGTCGAATCACGCCGCGTGGGCGTTGACCGAACCCAAGGGAGTGGAATACGAACGAGGCAGTGATTTCAAACTATCGGTGCGTCTTAAGGAACCGCAACCTGCAGAGTGGATCAACGACCCAGCGACCGGACAACCGAAACGTACGACACCATTACTTTCACATATGCAGCTTGATGTCTGCGCGCGTTGCCATTCCCGCCGAGGCGGAATCACCGCGGAGTATGAACATGGAACCTCACTACTGCAAACGCACCAACCGGTATTGCTCGAACCGCCCTTGTACCACGCTGATGGACAAATTGAAGACGAGGTGTACGTTTGGGGTTCGTTCATGCAGAGTAAGATGTTTGCCAAGGACGTGCGATGCGTAGATTGCCACGAACCACACAGCCTCAAACTAGTCAAGCCACTTCAACAACTGTGCACGAGTTGTCACCTGAGCGACAAGTACTCCGGACCCGATCATCACCACCACGAGACGCAAACCCTTGGATCCCAATGCGTAGATTGCCATATGCCACAGCGCACGTACATGGCAGTCGATCAGCGCCGGGATCACAGTTTCCGTGTACCGCGTCCTGATCTGAGCGTTGCACTAGGTACGCCCAACGCGTGTAACGATTGTCACGATGACAAATCTGCGCAGTGGGCCGCGAACATGTGCCTAAAGTGGTACGGCTCACCGATTGATACACCAACATCTGCTGCACCGGCGATTCATGCCGCTACGATTAATCGCGCGGGGGCAGACGCTATGCTAATTGATGTTACGCAAGACGAAGCGCAATCGGTAATTATGCGAGCCACAGCGATGGCAATGCTTCGCAACCAACCTTCAAAGGAATCGCTTGCGGTGATTAGGCAGCAAATTCGCGCAGACGAACCGTTACTCAAAATGGCGGCGATGAGAGCGCTTGCGCTTTACCCGCCTGAAGTACGTTGGCAGATTGGGTCAGCATCTCTAGATGACGACGTGCGACTTGTGCGCATAGAGGCGGCTCGGGTGCTTGCCGCTGAATCTGAGATGCTTGCCCAAGGCAATCGAATCCCCGCATTTGATTACGCGATGAAGGAATTGAGAGCCTCGATCGAACTCAACTCAGATCGGCCAACAACGATTGTTTCTTTGGGAAACCTAGAGCGCGACTTGGGAAAAGTTGAAGCCGCTCGCCACGCATATCTTGAAGCCCTTCGGCTTCAGCCAAACTATGTTCCCGCTTCGATTAACCTTGCTGACTTACATCGCGACCTCGGTAATGAGGACGAGGTGATGCGCGTGTTAAAGGAGGCACTGCTTCTGTCGCCCAACGAATCGGCACTTCATCATTCACTGGGTCTTGCGCAAGTACGCATCGGTGAAATCAGCGCTGCGGTGGAATCCTTAGAGCGTGCGTACAAACTTGCGCCGGCTGCGGGGGAATATGTCTATGTGTACGCAATCGCGCTCAACTCGACCGGTCAAGGTAAACAGGCAATTCGTGTACTTAAGCAGGCCACGCAAGACCATCCGGGACATCGCGACATACTCTACGCACTAGCTACGATTGGATGGGATCAAGGGCAACTCGATCTCGCGATAGGAGCCGCGCAACAACTAGTCCAGTTGGCGCCGCATGTTCAGCAGTACCAAGGGCTACTAAACTCTCTTACTTCTTTCCATCCTTAGACATTCTTTCATTGGGTAAAGCCATGGAGTAATCACCCCAACTGAGTTTGTGCAACCAATTCAAACCTTCCTGATGCAATGTCTTGAACGCCTGCCACAATTTGAACCACGCCGTTTTTGACTGCGTCTTCAATCATTGGCGAACGTGCCAAAATAGCATTAATCCCATGCTCAGCGTTGTGCGCGATGCAATCATCCAAATCACGTGTCGGTGCGAGTGCAACTTGAGCAAATAAACCATCTACAAATTCGCTTTGCAATGCGGCTGTGACTGCTCCACAACTTGAGTGCCCCATCACGACAATCAATGTTGTTCCAAGATGCCCAACAGCATATTCAATACTCTCGACAATTTCGGAGGTTGGAATGTTTCCTGCAACACGACAAACAAATAATTCTCCAAGTGATTGATCAAAAACAATTTCTGGAGCTATTCTCGAATCAGCACAACAAAGAATTGCTGCAAAAGGAGATTGTCCACCGACCAATGACGCTTGAAGTTCAGCGGTATTTTTTGCAGTTGGTTCTCCTGCAATGAACCGTTCATTGCCTGCAAGCAACTTGCCTAATAGTGTCATTTCTCTTCTCCTAAACCGCGATTTTGTAACAGCGCATCTACACTTGGTTTTGGAAGCGCATCAAGTGTAGTCTTAAACCTTGCATCAGCAACTTTCATCAGTAATGTATAGACTTGCGTCGCTGTGTGATCTGTGCGTGGGAGTTCAAATGTTCTGTCATCAGAACCTTCCCGAAGACGAACAATGTATTTCGCCGAGCCTTTTGCACAAACTCTAAATTTACTAGCTTTTTCCCACGTAGAAATAAGAGAGGTGAATGTACCGTGTTGTTCATCGGACATTTGTCCATGCCACGTTGTTTTATTTTCAACTGCGTTCAAACCACCGCCATAGGAAACTTCACGATCATGCACAAGGAACAACACGTTTTGTTGCGGAGCACTCATTTCAAAACGTAGGTGTGTTCCTTGCACAACCGATTGGCAACCTGCAAGAAAGAAGAAAAACAACAAAAACAATTTCATTCTTCTACTTCACCCCTGTATTTCTCATACGGGTCGGGTCCAAGGTCGTAACGGTTGGGTTCCTCGTACACTTCAACGCCTGGCAAATCGGTTGCCCACGCGTACCCTGCTAACAACCGAATGATATATTCAAACGCTGGATCAGCAGGATCTTGTTGTCCAATGTAACGAATGTAATTCCAATACTTTCCTTTTGCCGTCACAGCAATCATGTACAGTGAACCATCTGAGGGTTTTTCTAGCAATTGAAAATTCACTGTCTCATCTGCGCGTGCATCGTTCGCCATTCCCATTTGATCTAGTCGATTCCAAACCATTGCAATTTGTTCACGTGTAAGGTGCCGAGTTTTTACCGGCAAAGTATTTGGTCCCCACCCATCCTCATCACCATGATGCAAAGAGCCGTCTGGAAATACAACGTACCGAGACGATCTCATGTGGGCAAGTGTGTGAGGCTCACTCGTCACAACCGTCACATCGAGGGAAAAATCGCCTGGGGCAATCGCCAATGGGTCCACCACAGGGGGTGGGGCTTTACAGGCAGCCAAAAGAACGAGCACAATCATTGAAAAAATCCATCTCATTCTTGGCAGAATAGCTATTCTGCACGCATGTTGGTAACTCACAATTGGATCAATGACTATCTCTCTGACAATCTCACCGCTGATGAGCAAGCCCAGTTGCTCACAGCTGCCGGTTTTCCGCTTGAAGGGACCGAAGAACTCGATTCTGGGGACGTGAGGCAAGATTTTGAAATGACCTCAAACCGTGGCGATTGCACATGCCATGTTGGCTTGGCTCGAGAAATTTCTGCGAGAACCGGAAATATCTTGGCTCCCCCTAACTGCGACTCTCCGAACGAGGATGGTTGCCAAGTTTCCGAAGTGGCGAGTATACAAAATGATGAACCTGATTTATGTCCTCTCTACACAGCTCGCGTCATTCAAAATGTAACTGTCAGTGATTCACCAGAATGGCTCCGAAGGCGAATTGAAGATCGCGGCGATGTTCCAAGAAATGCAGTTGTTGATGCAACCAACTTTGTGCTGTTTGAACTTGGACAACCAACGCACGTATTTGATTTAGACAAAATTGCAGGCGGAAAAATAATTGTTCGCAATGCAACTGAGGGTGAAAGGTTTTTACCACTCGGTGAAGACGCAAAAGAAATTAAACTCACTTCAAAAGATTTAGTTATTGCAGACGCAGAAAAACCTATCGCACTTGCTGGCGTGAAAGGCGGTGCCTCTTCTGCTGTCACACCAGAAACAAAAAACTTACTAATTGAAAGTGCAACGTTCGATCCGGTTGCTGTTCGCGAAACAAGCAGACGCCACAACATAGCAAGTGATTCAAGTTTTCGTTTTGAGAGAGGAGTAAATCCACGCCAAATTGAACCAGCATCAAACCGACTTACAAATTTGTTACTTGACCTCAGTGGAGGAGAACTTTGCTGTGGGATGATTGCTAGTGGTAAGGAATTACCTACGCCAATCACTGTGTCTATGCGAACAGATTTTTGCTCACAAAAATTAGGCATCGAGATTTCTGAAAAGGAAATGGCCTCTGGTTTAGAACGCCTTGGTTTTGATGTTTCTGGGGATGAAGGCGTACTCTCTTGTACAGTCCCCTACTTTCGAGGTGACATTACCCGTGAAATAGATGTAGTTGAAGAAGTTGGTCGCGTACATGGGTATGACAATATCACAGTTGCAGACTCTGTCGAAGTTCGTGTTCCGAGTTCTGGCGGTGAATCCGACGGTAGGCAGGCGGTGCTAGATGCTCTTGCTGGAATGGATTTTGTGGAATGCGTCACACACTCGCTCATTAGTGTTGATGCGGCAACTCCGTTCTTAGTTGATGGCGAAGCACTACTTCTTCTGCAAGATAGCCGCGCTGCTGCCGAGCCAGTCTTGCGGCCGTCAATTATTCCAAGTTTGTTACGTGTACGAAAACACAATGATGACAATGGAGTAAAACAACTCCGCATCGCTGAACTTGGTTCCGTATTCAAACTTATAGGTGATCGACATGAAGAACATGTTGAACTTGCATTACTGATTGATGCAAAAGAAAGTGATGGCATTGGTCAGCTGAGAAGTACTCTTGACCGTCTATGCCAAGTGCTTACTGCAACGAAAAGTGTTGAGGTTGCACCCAGCGAAGATGCGCCCTGGCTTGAACCAGCTGGAACTGTTTCCTTCAATGGCAAGGTCGTTGGAAAAGTTGGGCGGCTAGTAACATCAATCCAAAAACAATGGGATGTACCCAATACAATACATCTTGCACAATTGGATCTGAACGATCTCTTTGCAACCTATCCGCCAGAAGTGGTTTCAAAACCATTACCGACGCAACCAGCAATTGAACGAGATGTTTCTGCAATCCTCAGTGAAGATGTTTCTTGGCAACAAGTGCAAAGTGTAATTTTATCATTAGATCTCCCCTGGCTAGAAACTGCAGAGTTTGTGACAGTTTTTAGAGGCAAGGGAATTGAAAGCGGCAAAAAATCACTCACACTTCGACTTCGTTTCCGCGACGAAGATCGGACACTAACGCATGAAGAAGTTGACCCCCCCTCTTCAAAAGCAATCGAAGCACTTTGTTCATCTCTTGGTGCGGAAATACGCTCGTGAATGTTGGAGAACAAAAATTCAACGATTTTCTAAATGCTCTTGCATCTAAAGAGCCCGCTCCAGGTGGTGGGGTGACCTCAGGGATACTGGTTGCGCTGGCAACTTCACTTGGGAACATGGTCATTGCTTATACCGAAGGCAAAAAAAAATATGCAGACAATCAGTTGCTCCATGAAGATTGTGGAAAATTTTTCGAAGCAGCTCGAGTAGAATCAATGGAGCTTGCTGCAGCAGACGCACAATCGTATGCGGCTCTCAATACACTCTGGAAACTAGAGAAGAACGATCCCAAACGAATTGAACAGTGGGATCATGCCGTTGAACAAGCAACCGATGTGCCAATCCAAACAATGGAGCTTTGCTTTCGTGTTCTAACAACACTTGAAACGATGATTGGTAAGACCAACAACATGCTTGTAAGTGACCTTATTACAGCTTCAATACTTGCGAGAAGTTCTGTAGAAATCGCGGCGGTCACTGCTCGTATTAATATTCCACTACTTGAAGACCAAGCAAGAATGAGCGAGCTTGAAAAGAGGGTTTGTACGCTAGAAACAACGTGCAGAACACTTGCAAAAGACATTGAAGAAGCCTGCGGGGCTGTATAATTCCGCGATGCATACAGTTTCTAAACCACATGCAAATATTCTTGATACTGCAGTATTGCAAGATGTAACGGATGGAAACCTGCGCATAACCCCAGAGCAAGCACTACGTTTGTATCACGAAATGCCACTACCTGAACTTGGACGCTGGGCAGATGCCAGATGTAGAACACTACACGGTGATCATCTTCGAACGTACGTTATTGATCGAAATATTAATTACACAAATGTCTGCACTGCTAAATGCACGTTTTGCGCATTTCGACGCGATGGACATGAAGATGACGCCTACACACTTTCATACGATGCGCTCAAGCAAAAAGTGAAAGAGATTGTTGAAATTGGTGGCACGCAAATTCTCATGCAAGGAGGCATGAACCCTGAGCTTCCACTCTCTTGGTATGTAGAGTTGTTAGAACAATTGCGGAGCGAATTCCCAACTGTTCATATTCATGCGTTCAGTCCACCTGAAATAATTGAGTTCATCAATTTTTTCAACACCCCCGGAAGTGACTTAGAAGAACAAATTCGATTTGTTCTTACTGAACTGCAAAATGCGGGCTTGCAATCTATTCCGGGAGGTGGTGGTGAAATTTTTGCACCTGCAGTTCGTGAAAAAATAGGTTTGGGCAAATGTACTGCTGAAGTATGGTTGTTAGTTATGCGAGTTGCACACGAACTTGGCATGAATACAAGTGCAACAATGATGTTTGGTCATTTAGAAGGCATCGCCGACCGCATCCACCACATGGATCTTGTACGATCGTGGCAAGATCAATCTATTCAAGATTTTGGTCTTGATGGAGGTGGACGATACGTTTCATTTATCGCTTGGCCATTTCAGCCCGACAATACACCTCTTGGTCGAATCCCCGAAATGACAACCAATGATGTGTTCCCCGGTGACATTGTTGCTAAGCTTGATGGCACGGGGCACAAATCAATGCACAAAGATTTTGGACGCCGACTTCGTCTTGCTGGTTCAAGTTCCTATCTACGAACTCAAGCACTAAGCAGACTGTACCTTGATAACATTTATTCAATTGGATCGAGTTGGGTCACCATGGGTCCTGCAATTGGTCAAACTGCCCTGATGTATGGAGCAAATGATTTAGGTTCGGTTATGCTTGAAGAAAATGTAGTAAGTGCAGCAGGAACTACTTGGTGCCTCGACGAAGCGAAACTTTGCAGAATGATTCGAGAGGCTGGTTTTACTCCCGCAAAACGCGATAATACATACAACCTTCTTACAATTCATACAGGTGATGATGCTCCAGACCGTCGTATCAAAGACTGGTCGGTCCTAAACAAGAACAAACTTGTAGTTCACACAGAAGATTGCAACAATGTTCCATTAACTTTATCGAAGTAAAGAACTTCTGTTATTGTCAAAGAAACACAATTTTATTTTCATTCACATTCCAAAGTTTAATGTTTCAAAAAAAGTTTCTACAAAGATCTATATACAAACGATGCGAAAAAGATGGTTGAAACGTTGTACGAAGAAGATATCGAATACTTCAAATACAGTTTTTAGGGCGTTAAAGAGCTCCATATATTAAAAATCCATAGCCGCCACAGACACAAAAGATTAGAAATATTGGAGCAAAAAGTACAGCAAAACTTGCTCTTCCCCCACTCACTTGTTGTCCTTTAGAAATCATATTTATAGCGGACACATTCCACCATGCAAATCCCAGGATTCCTCCAAAGCATGGGACAATACTAACTATTAAAGAACCTCCGGCGTACAACATCGCCTGCAACGTTCGACTAAAGGTAAACGAACACCCGCCGGTCATGAGTAGGAGAACGTGCGTAATTCCTGCCCAAATTAATACGTATATCTGCAATAAAACAAAAATGAAAAATAATTGGACAAGGATTATGATCAAAATATCAAAAACACCGGGTCCCGATTGAGGCCCCACATATGAAAGAAGGGAAATGGAAAAAAAAACAGATGGGAGGATCAATGAGATAGTAAGGGTCACCATACATGTTATCAATAAAAAACTCCACGCTTTTACAGTTGATTCGTGAATTGGAATCCGCCCCATTGTTTTGCTTGGCTTGGTCATCACTAACCAAACTGTTTGAAAATACCTGCTGAACCAGTTCCCTTCATCTGCGTGTATCGGGAGTGAAACACCACTCGATTCCGCTCCACTGAGTGGTCTGACAATGTAATAATCTAAACCAATGGCAAGTCCACACCCTTCACATTGCTCAATATTCAAATCAGGCCAACCATTTGTGCCATGGCCTTCTACACCATGATTACAGTGAGGGCAATGAAATTGAACTGAATTTTTTTCAAATTCAAAATCTTTGATTGAAAATGTATCACCACATTCTGGGCAAACTCGACCAGTACAATGCCAGAGTTCGTAATCACATGCTAGACACCGCATTTATTATTCTTAATTTTCAGGAGCGTCGCTTGCTACTCGCCGACGGAATTCTTGCTCAAGTGATTTCGAAATAGGACCAACTTTTCCTGATCCAATAACATCGTGGCCAACATGGCTGACACCAATTACTTCAGCAGCTGTGCCAGTGAGAAAAATCTCATCTGCAGAGATCACTTCGTCCAATGTAATTGATCGTTCGTGAATGGTGTACCCAAGCGCTGGCGCTACTTCATCGATGACAAACCTACGTGTAATTCCGTTGAGAATCCCCGCGCAAAGATGAGGAGTAGAAATTATCCCATCTTTGATAATAAAAATATTATCACCAGTGCACTCGGCAACTTCACCATCAATATTTAACATCAATGCTTCAAGGACTCCAGCATCGACCGCTTCAATTTTGGCAAGAATGTTGTTCAAGTAGTTCAAACTTTTTACTTGCGGGTCAAGACAAGAGATAGGAACTCTCGGACGTTTTGAAACAATGATGGACATGCCATCTTCATACATTTCGTCTGGGTAGAGTTTGATTTTTTCCGCAATAATAAAAACTGTGGCTTTTGGACAGAGGAATGGATTTAAACCGAGCGTGCCCTTGCCACGAGTAAAAACTAGCCGAATATACCCATCTTGGCGATCGTTGATCGCGACAGTTTCTCGGATGGCTTCTTCGATTTCTTCAATACAATATCCAGGTTGTAATCGGATGGCTGCTGCTGATTCAAACATCCGCTCAACGTGTGAACGAAGTTTAAGGATGCGACCGTTGTAAACTCGAATACCTTCAAAACAGCCGTCACCGTAGAGTAGACCATGATCGAAAACACTCACAGATGCTTTATTTGTATCTACAAACTCACCATCCATCCAAATCTTTGTTTTTGCTGCAACTTGTGGCATTTCCGTATTGTAGCATCAACGATAAGACCTAAACGCAACCTCAACAACATCTATTGTTGTGATTTGCCATACTTCTTCAGCATTTGGCCTCACAATCAAACGCCATCGGTGTGGAACGCTTCCGATACCTGTGATTCGTGTCATCATCGAAACCTCTACAAGCGCATCGTGCTCACGTTCAAAAACCTCAAGCCGCAAAATTGTGTTTGAAGTCGGCGGAAATTGTTTGTGCAAATAAGTCACACCTTCAACTACACCGGATATTTTATCTTGTAATTTTCCACCAAGATCGTCAACAACAACAACAGTCGGCGAAACCAACTGGCGAACACTGGAAATATTATTGTCAAGTACTGCTTCAATAAATTTGTTTGTGGCTCGTGTTGCGTTTTCACGCGGTGTAGAAAATATGTTTCCGATGATCATTGCAGCAATTGCAAAAATAACTACCACAAATCCATATTTAATACGATTCAATTTACCATCCCGAAGACCGGTCCAAATTAATGCGATAGATATAGAACTAAGAATACATCCAGAGGCCCAAGGGTGTTCTATAACAAATCGCACGGATTAGTTCCACGACACGCCTTTTTCCCAGCGATCTTGTGATTGCTCACTGCTTATGGATAACAACTGATCTATATGACGAAGTTCTGAAAGAATACGAAGTGTTCTTTGTTCAAAAGATGGTTCTGCAAGTAACTCATACCTAAATTCAGCATCATCAAGAAGTGATCCACCTATCAACTCGAAGAGTGCAAGTGTTGTGATCTCTTTTTGATCTGTCCAATATTCAAGTGCTTCAAGACGCTCCAATCGTTGAAGATTCGGACGTTGTAAAAGTTGATGAAGTTCATCTCTTTTCGCTTCAAGATTTTGTTCTTTTGAAGATTCTGTAGCCTTCAACGAAACACTGCTATAAACACGTTCTTTCGTTGGATTTTGTTGCTGTTTAATCGTTGCTCTGCAAAGACCGTATACCAAAATGTTGTATCCATCAGATTTCGTATCGTGTTGTACAACCTGTCCTAAGCAAACTGCTGGTCTGACATTTAGTGTTTTACTCAACGGAGCTGCATCGTCTAGCGGTGCAAGAGTAGCAATCGCAATTTGGCCACTTCCATCGAGTGCGTGATCAACCAACTGCCGATAGCTCGGTTCACTCACTGATATCGGAACGACTGTGTGTGGCAACAGTGCCGTCTCTGGTAGGGGAAACAGTGGAAACGACTTCTTGAAATTGACAGATACTGATTCTCGCATATACCTTGATGATACGCCACAATTCTCCACTTTCTCCAATAACTTGCCTTTTTTCTTCCATCAATTTTTATGTGTACCGGGTACAACGTCGATTGATCGCAGACTGGGGGGTGCAACATCGCAAAGCGAAGTGTGCACATACCGAAATCTATGGGGTCAATCGGCCTAAGATTAGGTTTGTTGAAGTGCGTTGTTTCTAAGATTTGACGTCACATGTTGCAAACTGCGTCCGGGACAAGCTGTCGCCGCCCACTCTTGGTGTGTCAGCACGCGCCGAACAGGTACTTGATAGCGGTTCATCAGTGTTTGCAATGTACTCAGTACAGATGCTTGCTGCGTTGCATTTACGGGTTGTCTTTCGTAATTCCCAAGCACAACCACACCAACATTGCCCTCGTTTCGAGCTCGCACGTGCGCCCCCTGCCATGTCAGTGGGCGACCCTCCCACAACCGACCAGAGGGATCGATCGCGAAATGGTAACCAATGTCTCCCCACCGCCCACCATCGCGGCGAAGATGTGATCGGCGAATTGTCTCAAGTCTAGACGCAGCGGCCGATTTTGAAGTGTTCGTAAAAGGTGACATTCCATCGTGATGCACCGTGATGTATTTCACTGGTAGCATCTTGTTCATATTTCGAGGAATCGGGTTTCCCTTCGCCCAGTTTGCTCGAGTAATTGCACCAATCGACTGCATCGAGGGTGGCAAGACTGCTAGCTCCGGATCAGAAGTACCCAAAACGGGTGCCTGATCCCAAATTGGGGCGGGTAACATCGATGTCACTTTTTTACCACCACACCCAACAAGCATCAAACTACTTGCCATTAAAAAACCTCGGCGATTCAATAGAGGATGATGATTATTGTTGGGAATTTTGGACATGTTTACGTACGGTAAGAGTCTATCGTCCTGTGATGATATTTGGCTATAAAACTGACCAAAAACAGTATGAAATAAAGGATTAAAAAAGGCATATTGGTGGCTGAAAAGGTATAATTAGGGGACCTACTGACGCAGACAACTTCTGGGCATTTACACCATTTAATGAGGCTCCATGGCAAAGACACAAGATACATACACCTCTGAACAGATTCAGGTTCTAGAAGGTCTTGAAGCAATTCGAAAACGCCCAGGAATGTACGTTGGGGGCACGGGCCTCAACGCTCTACATCACCTCGTGTATGAGTGTGTTGACAACGCAATCGATGAAGTCATGGCGAATTTTGCCACTTCTATCACCGTCAGAATAGGCGTAGACGGTTCTTGTACTGTCATCGACGACGGCCGAGGCATGCCTGTCGACAAAATGAAAAGCGACAATCCAACCATCGATGGTCGCCCTGCTGTTGAGGTCATCATGACCCAGCTTCATGCTGGTGGCAAATTCGATGACAACGCTTACAAGGTTTCAGGTGGCCTCCATGGTGTTGGTGTGAAATGTGTCAATGCACTATCTGCATGGACTGATGTAGAGGTCATCAAAGAAGATAAAACTTGGATGATCAGTTTTACGCGAGGGGAAGTCAACAAAAAACTGCACGTCGTTGAAGAATACAAGGGTGACCCCAGAAGAACAGGCACACGTATTTCATTTTTGCCAGACTCTGAAATCTTCCAAGATACAGTTTTTCAATACGACCTTTTACAAAACCGTTTAAGAGAACTTTCATTCCTCAATCCCGGAGTCATGATCCACCTCGTTGACGAACGCGTAGATGCCGATGGCAAAGTTCGCAAAGACACCTTCCATAGTGAAAATGGACTTGCCGACTATGTTTCCTTTATCAACAGAGGCAAGACAGAGTACAGCCCTCCTATTGCTCTCTCAATGGAAGATAAAGATACACAAATTATTTGCGATATTGCAATGCAATATACAGACGCAACAAGTGAAGTCTTGCTTGCGTTTGGCAACAACATCGTAAATCCAGACGGCGGAACACATGTTTCCGGTTTCAAAACTTCACTTACGCGAACAATCAATGCGTATGCGAAGCGAAACAATTTGATCAAGGGGCTCACTCCATCCGGCGATGACTTACGTGAAGGTTTGACCACCATTATCTCTGTCAAACTCACCGAACCCCAATTCAACAACCAAACAAAAGAAAAATTGTTAAATCCAGAAGTAGAAGGTTTCATATCTTCATTGGTTGGACAACTTCTTGGCTCTTGGTTAGAAGAACATCCTTCTGAATCACGAAAAATATGCACAAAAGCAATTCTCGCTGCTGAAGCACGAGAAGCTGCACGAAAAGCTCGTGAACTCATTAAGCGTAAAGGCGCACTTGAATCTGGCGGCATGCCACAAAAACTTGCAGATTGTGTCACAAACGATGTTGATCGATCTGAACTTTTTATCGTCGAAGGTGACTCTGCAGGCGGTTCAGCAAAAGGTGGTCGCGATCACGACACGCAAGCGATTTTGCCACTCAAAGGTAAGATTCTCAATGTAGAACGCGCGCGGATTGACAAAGTTCTTGGCTTTGAAGAAATTCGCATATTGATCCAAGCACTCCAGTGTGGCATTGGTGAAGATTTTGATATTTCAAAATTACGGTACGGTCGCGTTATCATTATGACTGACGCAGATGTTGATGGTTCGCACATCCGTACACTCTTGCTCACTTTCTTCTTCCGACAAATGAACGAACTTGTAAGGCAGGGCAAAATTTTTATTGCTCAGCCACCACTTTATCAAGTAACTCGGAACAAAAAAAGTTCATACGTACTTAACGAAACAGAAATGACGGATTTACTCACAGAGATGGTGATCGATTCAGCATCCCTCGTAGCCCGCAACGAAGATAGTGAAGAAGTACAGCGAATTTGCGGCGAAGATTTACTTCGCATCACAAAACAACTTACCAGACTCGTTGAATTAGTTGACATTTCACAACGACGCGGTACACCGTTCCCTATTCTTCTGGGCATGAGAGATAATGATCCTGAAGGACAAAACAGACTTCCTAGATATCGAGTGGTTTGGCCAGGGCACGAAGAAGTGTGCTGGAGCGAAAAGACTGCTCGAAAAATCGTTTCAGACAATCATCTTCTGCTTGAAGACTTAAACACTGAAGTAGAAAATGGTGATGCCACCCGCCTTGCTGCACTACGCGAACTACATGAAAACCGTGAAATCGATGTCATCATCGCATCACTCGCCGAAGTCAATATCCAAGTTGAGGATTACACCCTCGTTCAAGAAGAATCTGTGAGCGGAGAAAAACTTGCAACTAAATATGCTTGGATCGTTGACGCAGGAACCGACAAAGAAGAAGTAGTAGAGGTTCCAAACATTCCTGATATTCTTGAATCACTTCGTGCAATTGGACGCCGAGGGATCGACATCAAACGCTTTAAAGGTCTTGGTGAAATGAACCCCGAAGAACTTTGGGAAACCACGATGGATCCAGAGCAACGTACACTTTTACAAGTAACGTGGGATGCAGCTTCTGATGCAGACCAGTTATTTACTACGTTGATGGGTGAGCAAGTCGAGTGCCGCAGGAAGTACATTGAAGACCACGCGCTTGAAGTTAAAAATCTCGACATCTGATTGGATTGTTTCCAAAATCGCTTGGCGATTCGTTCAAGAATTCAGTTATTTTCGTTTCTTGCAACGCCGTCTATTTCCGCAAACGCGGCGTCTCTAATTCTGCACGCATCACATTGCCCACACGGTACATCACTCTGTGGATCGTAACAACTCTGCGTCATGGAATAATCAACTCCAAGCGCGAGCCCAGTTTTAATAATTTCAACTTTTGTCATGTCGATCAGTGGTGCGTGAATTCTTAATCGCTCACCTTCAACACCAACTTTGGTTGCAAGATTTGCTGTTTGTTCAAAAGATTCTATAAATTCACGTCTGCAATCTGGATACCCTGAATAATCGACAGCATTCACGCCAATAAAAATATCAAACGCACCGATGGCTTCAGCGTAGCCTAGCGCGTGACTCAGGAAAATCGTGTTTCTTGCAGGAACATAGGTCACAGGTATGCCGTCGCTACAGCCATCTTTTGGAACGTCAATATCCCCTGTCAATGCAGATCCACCCCAAGTACTTAAATCAATCGTCGTTACAACGTGTGATTCAGTTCCGAGACTCTTTGCCACTTTTTGGGAGCACTTAATTTCACCGTCATGACGCTGACCATAGTGGAACGATAATGCGTGGCATGTATATCCTTGGTTGTTTGCAATTGCAAGCACTGTCGCCGAATCAAGACCACCAGATAAAAGTACAACCGCTTTTTTCGACATTAAGAATCTTCTCTAGGATTTGGAATTCTTTCCCCAAGTTTTTCAAGCAATTCTTTTGATTCGTCGTCAAGATCCGTCGGCGCAACAATATGTATTACTGCATAAAAATCACCAACTTTATCTTCAGAAGCTTTTGCGCCCTTCCCCTTAACTCGCAATCGTTGGCTACTAGAAACACCTGCGGGAATTTTCATCTCTACAGTTCCACCAAGTGGAAGCGGCAATGAAAGTTTTGTGCCAAGGGTAGCCTCAACGATGCTCAAATCAACGTCCATCTCAACATCGAGTCCACGACGTTGATAAAGCGGATGACCTCCGACACTCACTGTAATCATCAAGTCACCGTTTGCCCCACCACCCATTCCTTGGTGCCCCTTTCCTTTAAGACGTAATTTTTTCCCTGATTCCATCCCCGCCGGAATCCGAACGGTTGCACTTCCATCTGCCGTTTGTACTTCTTCACTTCCTCCTTTAAGGGCTGTCATAAACGTCACCGTAATCGACGTTTCGATGTTTTGCCCTTTCTGTGCAGGTGCAGATCTTGGCTGCCCGCCCCTGCCTCTTCCACCCATTGCTTCGTTAAAGAAATCAGAGAAATCCACACCCGCACCGCCACCGAATCCTCCACCTCCGAAACCCCCTCCTTGTTGCCAACGGGGATCTCCTCGGAATCCGCCTTGAGGTCCTGCCGAACCGTACCGGTCATACATTTTTCGTTTTTCTGCATCTGAAAGCGTGTCGTATGCTTCTTGCACTTCAGAAAATTTCGTCGCTGCATCATCATCTTTATTGACGTCTGGGTGATACTTACGAGCAAGTTTTCGGTACGCCTTGCGAATTTCATCTGCTGTTGCCGATCGATCGACTCCAAGTAACTGGTAATAATCATTTGATGCCATGGGAGGGAAGTATACCCGCGCACTGCTCGGGTATCCTGTGCGTATTCTCATGGACCAAGACACACATACAGGCGAAACCACCATGTCCATCGGCGATCATATTGAAGATCTCCGTAAGCGGATTATTTGGTCAATTCTTCCCCCACTCCCCTTAGCCGTCCTGTTCTTTATGCTCGCAGACCCAATTGTGCGATGGTTCCTCGTACCTCTGTACACCGTGCTTGAAAAACACGGGCTTCCTGCACACGTGCAAGTTCTTAGCCCGCCTGAATTTTTACTCGTAGAAATGAAAATTGCAATCGGTGCTGCAATACTCGTGGCAGGTCCATGGATTCTCTATCAACTTTGGAAGTTTGTTTCCCCAGGATTACACAAACACGAACGTCGGTTTGTGTACTTTTTGATTCCAGGCAGCGCCATCCTTTGCGTAACTGGTTTGTCGTTGATGTACTACATCATGCTCCCGCTCATTCTTGATTTTATGGTGACGCTTGCTGGTGGCGTAAGTGTGCAAACTGAGTTGATCACGTTAGGTGATTCTATTTCCCCTCTCACAATCCCTATACTCGAAGAAGTTCCGGGAGCTGCAGCTGTTGGTGATGCTTGGGTCAAAATGCCGGAAGGCGTTTTTGAAATTGCAATTCCAGCTACCGAACAAGGCATGCTTGAAACATTGCAATTACCCATGAATCAAGGATCTCTTATTTCACAACAATTTCAACTCAGCAGTTATTTAGGCTTTGTACTTCTCTTGATGTTTGCAATTGGCATAGCGTTTCAACTTCCGATGGTTATGTTGTTACTTGGCTGGCTTGGTATCGTTACTCCAGATTGGTTGCGAAAAAACAGAAAATATGCGTTGCTTATTCTTGGCATTGTTTCTGCAATGATTACTCCACAAGATGCGGTATCGATGCTCATGATGCTCATACCACTGTACTTACTTTACGAATTTGGCATTGCACTCATTGTTTGGGTTCCTGTGTCTAGAGTCGCCGGCAAAATCGATGACGCATGATGAAACACTGATGCGTCATGCACTCGCTCTTGCAGATCAAGCTGCTGCGATAGACGAAGTTCCAATTGGCGCTGCAGTTTTTTTAGATGGCGAAGTGGTCGGCGAAGGATTCAATCACAAAGAATCTACAAATGATCCAACTGCCCACGCTGAAATAATTGCGATTAACAATGCTGCAAAAAAACTAGGTCGGTGGCGATTGCATGATTGCACACTCGTCGTCACACTTGAACCTTGCCCGATGTGCGCAGGCGCTGCAGTTAACGCACGAATTGAAAGGATAGTGTTCGGGGCTCACGATCAAAAAGCGGGTGCATGTCGAACCTTGTACAACATTGCCGACGACGAACGCTTGAACCACCGTTGTGAAATTACAGAGGGTGTACTTGCTGAAGAATGTGTTGAAAAACTACGCGTTTTTTTCAAAGCGAAGCGGTAAGTAGGTTGTCAATCAACACTGTTGCATAACTTCCTGCGGGCAATTCAAACTGTACACGTACAAATCCACCATGCTCATCAACTCCACTTCCAATTGACGTATTCTTAACTGGAACACGGAGTGGTCTTCTTGCACCAGCTGCTAAGAGTTTGTCATTTTGTTGCAATTCATCTCGCACGCCATATTCCACGAGATCTTCAAGTTCAACTTTCAACACATCGCCACTTGGCATACGCATCTTCGGCCCCCAGAGTGGTCCTGTTGGAGAGATTTCGATTTGCTTGGCTCGCTCTTGCAGATCATCTTCCTCAGAAACCTCGAATGTTCTTCCACCACCATCATGTTGCCATGCAAGGTCGCCTAACAATAACGTATCCCAGGTTCCATCTATTTGCCGTCGAGAAAGTGTTCGATTAAATATGTGAGATTGCAATGCGTTAATCCATAATTTTTGCATCGTTTTTGAAATGCGCTTACAAGCATCTTGACTTGTTTTTCCACACACCAATGCTTCAAGAACGTGTTGTTGCACAGGGTTTCCAAGCGGCCATGCGTCAAGTGCTTTTTTCCACTCCCCTTCATTTGCAAATTGATGATGTCTTTCATTGCCAGAAAGAATGAGGAAAAGAAGCTCGTCAAATTTGTTCGTAATCAATGCAGCCCCAAACAAATGGTTGTTCGCATCATTTCCAAAGCGTTGCACACCAAAGGCGTTTGGCAGACCCATTATAGAAATCACTTCTAACCGTTTTTGTAACGTTGTCACTTTGATTGGATCAATATCGCGAATACGAATATCAAAACGATTTCCAAGAAGATGCCCAAATCGTAATTTATTGGTGTGCCGATCTTGCCACAATAAATCAAGACCATCGTGTGAAAAAGAAACTTCGCGGTTAGCCTCCCCGGGAGTGTGAATTGACACCAATTGGGTTGTAACTGCGTTTCGATCTTTTCTTCCGGCTGTTCCGATTGCCCTTGGTTTCACACCAAATTCTTTTGCGATCAAACGAACCATCAAATCATGTGTAATCCCAGTTTTTCGCACGCACAAATAGACATGCTCACCCTCTCCACAAGGTTCATATAATGGGAGTTCATCAACAACAAAATCTTCGGGTCGATTCTTGATCGTCTCAGAAAGTTTCTGCTGCTGTTCAGATTCGATCATTTTCTAATCCCAGTCGAAATGATCTTCAGCAGGATTACTCTCTTCAGTATCAATAGGGTTACGTTCAATTTCATCTAATACTGATTCTTCTACAAAAACTGGGACATGGTTTGCAATCGCAAGTGCTATTGCATCACTCGGTCTACAATCAATCGAGTAATCATCTCCACCTTGGAGCATAATGAGTTTCGCAAAAAAAGTACCATCTTTTAAATCATCAATTGCAACTTGATGCAAAAAACCACCAAGGTGTTCGATGACTGAAGAAAGCAATTCGTGCGTTTGAGGCCTAGGTGGCTTAATGCCTTTCAGGCTCCGCTCGATAGCGTACGCTTCGGGCATGCCTACAACAATTGGGAACGTTCGGTCTCCATCGACCTCTTTTAATTCGATAATCTGAGCGTCTGTAAGTTCGCGAATTAAGATCCTTGATATTTCCATTTGAACAGACATCCGTTGCACATGATACGCTTGATGCGGTCGTGTTTTTTGCCTGTTCCTGCTATGATTCGCAATTACTTCGAAAGGTGCATAATCATGCCAGATAAATCATACCAATTCACTTCAGAATCAGTCTCTATGGGTCACCCAGACAAGGTTGCAGATCAAATTTCCGATGCAATTCTCGACGCCATGCTCAAAGTTGACCCGAATAGTCGAGTCGCAGCTGAAACCATGGTTACAACAGGCTTAGTCATTGTTGCTGGTGAAGTCACGTGTGATGGATACGTAGACATCCCACAAATTGTCCGAGAAACAATTCGCCGTATCGGATACACCGATGCAACTCTTGGTTTTGACGCAGACAGTTGCGCTGTCATGGTCACGCTTGATCGTCAATCTCCTGATATTGCACAAGGTGTCAATACTGGTGAAGGCGCCCATTCTGAACAGGGTGCGGGCGACCAAGGATTGATGTTTGGCTACGCATGCCGAGAAACCGACTCACTCATGCCGCTTCCTATTGATTTGTCCCATAAACTTGTCGCAAAACACGCTGCTGTGCGAGAAGAAAAAATTATCCCCCATCTTCGTCCCGATGCGAAGAGTCAGGTCACCGTTGCATACGACGGAAACACACCTAAGCAAGTTACAACTGTTGTTATTTCTACCCAACATGGACCAGAATGGTCAAACAATCAAACTGCACTTAAAGATGCCGTCATTGAACACATCATCAAACCTGTTCTTGGCACTTGGTGGAACGACAACATTGAAGTACATGTCAACCCAACCGGTATCTTTGAACTAGGTGGACCAAAAGGTGACTGTGGTTTGACTGGTCGAAAAATTATCGTTGACACGTACGGGGGACGAGGTCGGCATGGTGGTGGAGCATTCAGTGGCAAGGATCCAAGTAAGGTGGATCGCTCTGCTGCATACATGGCTCGGTATATTGCGAAAAATGTTGTTGCCGCTGATTTAGCAGATGTGTGCGAAATTCAACTTAGTTACGCTATCGGAGTCGCTGAGCCAACGTCAGTTCATGTCGATTGCATGGGTACAGCAAAAATAGATGAAACAGACATTTCATTGTTGATTCAAAAACATTTTGATCTAACACCAAAGGGTATTATTAACTCGCTTGGTTTACTTTCGCCAATCTATGCTTCGACTGCCTACCACGGACACTTTGGAAGAACGCCTGGTGAAGGTGGCAAAGGCTCGTTTTCTTGGGAATGTACTGATAAAGCTGATGCGATGCGTTGCAACTGTGATTGCAAAGCAACCGCAGAGTAACAAATGCAAGATGCACGAAGTGTTGCTTGCGTAAGCATTGCAAGAGCGTTCAAACGGTTTCCAGATCTTGATCCTTCATCTCTCGCGTGCGATGATTTAGACCAAAGAGATGTATCACTTGCAAAAGCAATAGACCATTCAGTGCGCCGGCGCTGGCTTACACTAGCTGCGGTTATCGAACACGCATCAAAGCGCCCCTTTGTAACTCTTGAACCACCCGTTGCGGCAACATTACTTGTTGGAACAGCACAATTATTATTATTCGATCGTCTTCCAGATCACGCTGTGATTGATTGCGCAGTTGAATGGACAAGGCATGGTGGTAAACGACCAAGAGCAACGGGATTTGTTAATGCTGTGCTCCGAAAAATAGTGAAACTTCGTGGTTCTCTTGAACAAACGGGTGAAATTGGCAACAACAACCACCTTCCTCGATCTAACGGTTCGTGGTGGCACCTCTCTGAACCAATTTTTAAAAATACAGCGCCTCAGTTTGGATTTAGTAAAAAGGTTTGGGAACGAATTGAGAAGCAACTCGGAAAAGAACATGCAACGTTGTTTGCACAAAATGCAATTGCAGAACCTCCATTAATTGTGACTGGTGATTCTCTCCCGGATTGTGTGATTCCACATGAGCAACATCATTTTGGCATTGTTCCCTCCGAATTAAATATTGCTGAGCTTATTGCTCAATCAGCTAATCTTCGGGTGCAAGATCCAACTTCCGGAACTTCGCTTTCACTACTGCGTTGGATGGAACAAACGCCCCACCGTATATTAGATTTGTGCGCAGGTCGTGGAACAAAAACCAAACAACTTCGCGCCCTTTTTCCAAATGCAATGATTGGGGCAACTGAACCAAACGATGCAAGAAGAGCGTCGCTACAAGAAATTGCTAGAGATCTTGATGTCACCGTATACGTTCCAGATGGCGAAGGACCAACCGAACCATTTGATCTTGTAGTCGCTGATGTTCCTTGCTCAAATAGCGGTGTTTTTTCCAGAAGGCCAGAAGCAAAATACCGTTACGATGAAAAACACATCGCATCTCTTGTTGAATTGCAACAAACAATTATTCGAGATGGCGTTGCCGTTCTCAATCGGGGAGGATATTTCTTATACGCCACCTGCAGCATTGACCGTGAAGAAAATGGCAGCCAAGTGGCTTGGATGAAGCGTAAAAGACAGCTTTCTCTGATCGAACAATCCACCGCTTTGCCTAATGGAACCCCGACATCCGATCCAATGACGTGGCATGATGGTGGATTTGCCGCCCTACTACAAAAAGATACCTAGCCAACCAAACTCTGGTTGGGTACAATCCCGCGATTCACTATTAACCAATGAACTTACTTGACCATCTCCAACTTGACACCATGCGAGTGTACCTAGAAGCAACCGATCGCCAAAGTGCGATTGGTGAACTCGTTGACACGCTCGCGAGTACTGGCAGCATTTCGGATGCAGAAACAATCAAACATCTTGTGTGGGAACGGGAGTTACAACGAACAACTGGTATTGGAGAAGGGCTCGCTATACCACATGGTCGTTGCGATAAACTCACAAATCTTGTGATGGCAATGGGAAGGCCCGCAACACCAATTGATTTTGCAAGCCCAGACAAACGCCCTGTTGAGCTTGTCATCTTACTTGTCTCTCCTGCTAACAATACTGCTGATCACATCCAAGCACTCGGGCGCATTAGCAGATTGATGGTCGATCGAACTTTCCGCGAAGCCGCCTACGCTACTGATTCGGCCCAAACATTGTTCGACCTTTTTCATACAGCCCTTTCAGAATAAACCGACTGCGGGTCGGTTTATTTCTGAAGCAATTCCCATTGAAGTTGAAGGCGAGGGGCACGTGGGTTAAAAGTATTCGCTGCAAATGATGCATCGATTGCTTCTTCGTGACGCCCAGCTCTACGGAGCCATGCAACGTAATCTTCCCATACAAGTGTCCAATGTTCATTACTCTTGAGCGTGTCAAGATAAAACCGTTGGACAAATTGGGGATCTCGGTGCAATTGCAAATTTTGCCCAAGTAACATCATCGCTCTTTGATCTTCTCCAACAAAGTTATTCAAGCGACGAAGCAATCTCTCCGATTCTTGTAGTTCTCCCTTTGTTTCATATATCTTTGACATCGCAAGGTCAATATTCGGGTTGCTTGCAAATCCAATTCCCCCGTCAATCATTGGGCCACTGAGTTTATAGTAAGACAAAGCGCGTTGCAAATCACCATTCTTCACCGAAGCATTACCCGCAACCCCAAGCAACAGTACCGCTGCGCTTTGTATGACAAATAATAATATAAGAAACGAAAAAACACCCACTAGTTTACCCAGTGGTTTTATTACTCCATGAAATTTCAATTGGTGTCGGTGCAAACTTACATTTTGCTCTTTGATAAGTTGTACGCCCTTCCAAATAATCCACGTACTAACAAGAGACATACCAACGGCCATCAACATCGGTACAGATGCGTACAGCCCGCGGAATGAGAAAAACCCTATGACAAACGTTGCTGCGATTCCTATTTCTCCTGCAAGTGTCACGTCATAATTTTGCGTTTTTCGTGCTATTTTCTTTCCAGTAGCGCTGCTTACAAATCCAACGGACAAGGCGTTATTTGGGCATGCGTCAATGCAGTCCATCGTTTTCATACATCCCGAATCAACAACCATGCTGTGAATGTGCACTTCTTCGTGCACGCGCACATTGGAAGTACATGCAGCAGTGCATTTTCCACACTGCTGACAATTCTCATTTACACGCACTCGCATTGATGAAACGCGATCAAGGGGCGAGAAAAAACCTCCGTATGGACAACCATAGGTGCAAAAACCTTTTGCACCTAGAACATAGACGGTGGCAAATCCACAGATGAATAAAAATGGAACTGCCATGAGAGGTGTGACAAACGATTCCCAGTAGTTGGAAGTTGTTAAATCTGTTGTAATAGTCGGCCATTGCAATTCTGGTTGCAACCAGGGTGCAAGTGCAATGCGATAAAAAAGTGGCCATACAAACATGTATAAACCTAAAAAAAGAGGAGTCCAACCGAGTAATCGAACACGAAATGGTTTTGGACGAATACCGGCTTTCCGAAGTAGTGCGTAGCACCAATCTTGTAAGAATACGACGTGGCATCCCCAACCACAAAACCACCGACCAAAAATCCATGTTGAGATCAATGCGAGTGCAAAGAAAATTGTCCCTGCATTGATGACACCATTTTTAACAAATTCCATCCCCTCCGATGGTTCGATAGGTGTGATGGTTTCTCCACCAAACACTAGCCACAACCCCACGTGCAATAAGATGAGAACCTGGACGAGAATTAATACCGTCCATCGCAATCTCCCCCGCTTCCTCTTAGGAATCACAGCCAATGAAATATCAGAAGTTCCGCTCACACTGCACACTGTACGGCGAATGAGCGGAACAAAGGAGAGATTTTAGTAGAAAGTTTCTATTCCGAGAGAAGATCGGCTGGTAAATGTCGCTCAACAATATCGCGGATTTTAGAAAGAGCGCGGAGTTGAATTTGTCGAACACGTTCCTTGGAAATCCCAAGTTGTTTTCCAACCTGTTGAAGCGTGAGCAACGGTGGATTTTGTGGGCAATGTAACCCAAAACGAAATCGCATCACTTCTTGTTCAGTATCTGTTAGCACAACATCACCTGAACGTAGAGCGAGTCGGATAGCAAGAATTCTATCGTCCTCGCTTGAGCCAATTTCGACATCTGAAATTTGCATTTCGCGTTCTGGGTCAACTTCAAATGGAGCAGTATTTTTATGTTTAAGTTGTTTCTTTCCGTATCTGTTAAATGCTGCAGAAAGTGCTCTGCAAGTATAAGTTGAAAACTTAAAACCAAGTTCACAATCAAAACGGTCGACACAACGTACGAGTGCAATGTTACCTTCGGCTACTAGATCTCCGTATTCACCAGCAGCATACGTTCTTTTTGCCATAGCAAGAACGAGCGGAAGGTTGCATTCGACAATGTGGTCCCGTCGGTCAAGTGCAATATCAAACCACCTGAGTAATTCGTCTATATCTGTATCAGTCTGTGGAGTTGCCTTGGCTAGACGTTCCTGCATTTTTGTCACACGCCACCGGGCGTAATTGTATTGGCGAAAAAGTGTCACTTCCTCTTCGCGGGTGAGAACTCGTCCCCCTGAGTTTTTTGTATTTGATTCTAAATCTTGGCCTGGCGAGTACCAAGCAACTGACATTCGAGGTACCGAATCGGGCTCTTCAAAGATCGCTTTCTCTGCATTACGTTTCTTAATGAGAGGAGATTCGACAACTTTGATCGAATCTGTCATCGCGATCTCGATTCGCCGAAGCTCTTGAGAACTTCTTTTTCTGCGAGTTGCTACGACAATGACGCGTGGCTTCTCACCATGGATTTTTTGCCTTGGTTTTCTTGGCATTTGAATGTAACCCCTTGTTAAAGACATGACCGTTCGGACTGCGAATTCAGAACGCACGGCATCACCATCTACGCGGTGAGCCGTAGATCGTGAACCGAATTTTCAATTTTTTTTGCTTTTTTTCGAAAAGATTCCAAATATGCCGTTTTTACGTAAAAAACGAGGGTTTTTACTCTGGTTCATCACCAGACAGATCGTAGATCCAACCCTCATTCATTCGTGTCCAATCTAAAATTTCGCCATCATTGAAGAATAAACCTAGCTCTCGCTCTGCTGCTTCTGGGCTATCTGAACCATGAATGAGGTTAAAACTGTTTGAAACGCCAAAATCGCCACGAATTGTGCCTGCCTCTGCTTGAGAACCAAAGGTGGCTCCCATCATTTTTCTACACATAGCTATTGCACCAACGCCTTCGAGGGCGAGAACCATCACAGGGGAACAAGTCATAAAGTTAACCAAACCTGCATAAAAAGGTCGCTCTCTATGTGCTTCATAGTGGACTGCAGCGAGTTCAGGCGATATTCGCATGAATTTCGCGCCAATGATTTTCAATCCTTTTTCTTCAAATCTGCTCATGATTCTGCCCATGAGGCCTCGCTGTACTGCGTCTGGTTTGAAGATGATGAGAGTTTTTTCCATAGACATGTTGGTTCTCCAATTTCTTATGAGATATTTCGCTAAGAATCTTGGAAGTTTACCAAAAACGAACATTCAAATGTGATACCACCTCTGAATAGATACAGATCCACCCCAGAATGATGCCAGGTCCAAGTGCCAGGTTCGGTGGCATTCTTTTAGCACTGTTTGCTGAGTTTCGGTATTCTGTGTGCAAGACAGGTACGGATGCCTGTTTACATTGCGTTTTTCACGCGCCATGGAAGGCAACAGATGACCCCAATAATTAGTACACCCGATATGCCAAAGGCCAAACAGCCCAAAAAATCGACTCGTTCAAAGAAAACTCGCACCGCAGCAACCGCAGAAACGATGGCTGCTGGCCAACGGGATATTTCAGTAAGCGAATTTTTTGCAAAAAACCGTCATCTTCTAGGGTTTGATAATCCAAGAAAGGCAATGCTTACAGCGATTAAGGAAGCTGTTGATAACGCCCTTGATGCAACTGAGGAAGGTGGGATCTTACCGAGCATACACGTTCACGTGATGCAGTTAAGTGAAACACGTTTCCGTTTGACGATTCGTGATAATGGACCAGGGATTGTTCGAGCGCAAATTGAAAATATTTTTGGCAAGTTGTTATATGGTTCAAAATTTCACCGTTTAAAAATGTCACGAGGTCAACAAGGAATCGGTATTTCTGCAGCTGGCATGTACGGTCTCATGACAACCGGTAAACCTGTTGTCATTATTTCAAAAACTAAGAAGAAAAAACCTGCTCATGAAGTTGTTCTCAAAATGGATACTTCCAAGAACAGACCAATGGTCATCAGCGACACTGAGCACCCCGAAGACGACAAATTGTTTGAAGATGGCCACGGTACACAAGTTTCAATTGAACTTGAAGGTAAGTATCAAAAAGGACGCCAGTCCATCGACGAATATCTTGAACAAACCGCCATCGCCAATCCGCACGCAAAAATTACGTACGTCACACCAAGCAATGAAACGATTGAGTTTCCTCGTGCAATCAACGAGCTTCCAGAAGAGCCAAAGGAAATAAAACCTCACCCCAAGGGCATTGAGCTTGGCACGTTAATTCAAATGCTTGAACGCACTGAAGCAAGACAACTTGGTGGATTTTTACAAAAAGATTTCTGCAGAGTCGGCGCCACGAAAGCACGTGAAATTTGCAAAGGCGCAGGAATGACTGGGCAAACGTGGATTAAAACGGTTGGGCACGCTGAAGCAGAAAAACTCTACGAATCAATCCAAAAAACACGAATCATTGCACCAAACACTGATTGCCTCGTGCCAATTGGTTCAAAGGCGTTACTTGCAGGTTTACTCAAAGAAGTTAAAGCAGAGTTTTTTGCTGCATCAACTAGACCGCCAAGTGTATACCGAGGCAATCCATTCCAAATTGAAGTTGCTATAGGATATGGTGGCGGACTTGGCAGAGACGACTCGGCAAAAGTACTACGCTTTGCAAACAGAGTACCCCTACTTTATTCTCAATCAAGTTGTAGTTCGTTCAAAGCGGTAGCAGAAACTTCATGGAAAAATTATGGTCTTACACAACCTAAAAATTCCATTCCCTCTGGACCACTTGTCGTACTCGTACACATGGTAAGTGTCTGGGTGCCTTTTACAAGTGAGTCAAAAGAAGCGATTGCTGATTACGATGAAATTCGTAAAGAAATGAAACTTGCTCTGCAAGATTGCGGGCGAAAACTAGGTACGTACCTGCGACGCCGCAAGCGAATGGCACGCGAGTCTGAACGACGTAGTGTGTTTGAAAGGTACATCGGTGAAATTTCTCGCTGTTGCAACGCTCTCACAGGAACTGATACTGACAAGTTGTACAAAGCTCTCATGAAACAAGCAAAGCGACGTACTGATGATGCTGACGCTCAACTTGATGATGAAGGAAAAATTATTGACGACGGGGGTCGCCTTGGGATTGATGATGATGTTGTCATCATAGAAGATCATCAAGACCAAGAAGACGGTGACGACACACTCTTTGGAAAAGCAAAACCCAAGAAAAAAACAAAACGTAAAACCAAGAAAAAAGCGACTCGAAAGCGTAAGTAATGGCAAAGAAAAAAACAAATAAAAAGAAAACAAATAAAAAGATCGTTGTCAACAAGTCTAAAAAAACAAAGACTCGAATTGTTGATAAGAAACGCGACGCGGAAACAATCAAGAAAATTGAAAAACTTGCGAACAATGTTGTGAAGTCGAGCCTGGCTCAAAAAGAACCGAATTTTTCTATTCCCACCCGTTCTGTTTCAAACATGAAATACAACAAAAAGAAACGCATCCTTGAAATGGGCGATGCGAGGCAAACGCGAAGTTTATTTAACTTAGGGCAATCAAGAAAGTTCATGCAATCACTTTTACTATCAAAAGGTTGCAAAGAATTAATCGGTGCTGAAAAAACACTCAGTCTTCGGGGTATGTATTACATGGGTTTGCATACTATTCCCGGAACAAAAGAAAAAACGTTTAATGACCAGGGAGAATCTGATTCGATTCTAGAAGATTTAGAAGTTGCGCTCGATGGACTACGAGAAGAACTCCACGTTTTTGCGAAAAAGCGAGGAACGATGGTCGGAAACATTACCGTTGTTGATAACGGTGATGAAATTAATTGCAGAAAAATGGGAACAGGTGGGTATGCCATTCCAAGTATTTGCGAACCAAACATCATGCAATTCAAAGAGTGTTCAGCAGATTTTATTTTGCACGTCGAGAAAGATACAGTCTGGAGTCGGTTCAACGAGGATCGATTTTGGGAAACACACAATTGCATTTTGACTGAAGGCTCAGGCCAACCTCCCCGCGGTGTTCGGCGCATGTTGCATCGCATGCATAAGGAACTAAAATTGCCAGTGTATTGCTTGCTTGATTGCGATCCTTGGGGACACTATATTTACAGCGTTATCAAGCAAGGATCGATCAACCTTGCTTTTGAATCGGAACGCATGGCGATTCCAGATGCTAAGTTCATGGGTATTCGATCTAAAGATTACGAACGACTAGATTTAAGTGATGATGTAAAAATTGAATTGAACGATCGTGACATCAACCGCGCAAAACAAATCGCGGCGTACCCTTGGTTTGAGGGTAAGCGTGAATGGCAACGTGAAATCAAAACAATGTTAAACAACGGATTCAAAATGGAAGTTGAATCGTTAATTACCAAAGACATTTCTTACGTTACCGAAGAGTACGTCCCAACCCGCCTCGCAGAAGGTGATTTTTTGGATTGACAACTCGATTTTCTTGAAAATTCAATTTTTCACTGTACAATATGTTCTTTCAAGCAACTGGCGGAATTGACTATGTTTGTCAACTCGCAGCAAGGATGAAAGGATGGTCCAAGAATGACACCACCCCCTGACAATAATCCGTCTCCTTCCTCTGAACTAGATTTACCAGAACATCCACAACGAGTTCTTGTCGCAGACGATGAATTACTCGTTGTACAAGGAGTAGTTGGTTCACTCAAAGCTTTAGAACTTGATGTTGTAGGTCCATGCAAAAACGGGGAAGAAGCAGTGCTTACTTGCAGAGAAGATCGTCCAGACATTGCGCTTCTCGATATCCAAATGCCAAAATTAGACGGCATGCAAGCTGCGCAAATTATTTTCTCCGAACTCGACATTCCAGTTGTGATGCTTACTGCATACTCAGATGACACCTACCTTCGCAATTGCACTGCTGCTGGTGTATTTGGATTTTTACTTAAACCTGCTTCCACAGAACAGTTGCACGCCGGACTAACCGTCGCGTGGAAACGATACCTTGACCACATCGATCAACGAAGTCAAATTGTTGATCTCAAACAAAAACTTGACGATCGTAAACTTATAGAACAAGCAAAATGGATTATTGTCAAACGCAAATCTGTTTCTGAACCTGAAGCAATGAAGTTGTTGCAAAAACAATCCAGATCTTCACGTAAATCAATCGCTGCTGTTGCTCGCGCTGTGATCGATAGCGATGGGCTGTTGTAGTAGAAAACTACCCCTCGGGTATTTTTCTCTTATGCTGAAATGATAGCCAACGAATTTGGGCGTACAACAACATCAAGGCACGATGCTGTTGTGCCTTCAGGGGGAGAATCGCCATCAAGTTGCCAATGTGCAGGCGATGAAGTCTTAATCTGAATGTTTTTACCCTGAAGTTCAATTGCTTTTGTGTGCTGCAAGTGCGTTCCTCGTTTCGCACGCAACATCCAAGTGATCAGTGAATATCGAGATCGAATTGGAAGAAATACGACATCAAGTAAACCATCTGTTAGAGATGCGTTTTGTGCTGGATTCAAGCCTCTGGCGTACGCTGGAGAGTTCGCAACAACAACCCAGCCGCAAAGATTTTGCACTACCATTGCATCATCAATTGTGATTGACACTTCTGGGGGCGAGAATTTTAAAAACTTTCGAACACACGGCATCAAGTATGACATGTGTGTAATTGACTGCCCCCGAGTTGCGGCAAGATCTGCAACAACTTCAGCATCAAAACCAACTGAAGCCATCAGTAACAAGAATTCGCCGTTTGCACTAGCAGTATCGATTTTTTGAACATCACCTTCAAGAATTGCATGCACTACTTTTTGGGGGTCATTTGACATCTGCATTGATTTTGCAAAAAGGTTTTCCGTTCCTGAAGCGGCGTGGTATATGGGTGTGTTTGTATCAACAAGACAAGAAGCGATTGCACGGAGAGTTCCGTCACCACCTACAGCAACGACGCGATCAATCTGTTTAAGTCTTGGCGACAACCACTTTCGTTGGTCACCTACTTCGGTAGGCAACAATTCGACATCACAACCTTTTTGCAAAAGTGCGGCTGAAATATCACCACCTAATTTGTTCGCTATTCCTCTTCCCGAAACTGGGTTATATGCAACTAGTACGCGCATTATGTAAGTAATGGTATATGTACCGTGAAATCACTGCCATTCCCTAAGGAAGAATCTACTGTTATATGCCCATTATGTTCTTGAGCAATTCGCAACGTTGTCGGTAAACCTAGACCTGTACCGCCCCGTTTATTCGAAACATATGGATGGAAAATCTCATCAATTCTTTCTTGCTCAATTCCCGGACCGGTATCAATTACATGTATGCGTGCTTCACCATTCTTCTCTTCCAAGCGAATGATGAGCTCTTTGCCCTCGCTTCCTTGCATCGCCTGAGTTGCGTTAATCAGGAGATTCAACACTGCCTGCTTTAGCAATGACTGGTCAACATCTGCATATAACTCTTGGTGAGGTAATTCCATTCGCATGACAACACCTTCACTATCACACTGCGGATGATAAAAATCTTCAAGCTCACTCAGGGCTTCGCATAAGTTCGTTCTCTCTTTATGCAACTTCATTCTGCCAGCAAATTGTAAAAAGTCATCGAGAATACCTCGGAGTCTCTCTACCTCTCTTGAAAGTGAATCGAGCCGCTTTGTTAGCCTGCCCTTTTCAACTTCATCAATGTCAAGATGTTCAATATCTTCCGAAAGTAACTGTGCGTTTAATCCAACAGTAGAAAGTGGATTTTTAATTTCATGTGCAAGACCAGAGGTCATTTGCCCTATTTCTGCCATCCGTTCAGATGCTTGCGCACGATCTGTTGCTTCAGCGGTTCGCTTCTCATCACGTTTATGACGCCAAATCATAAATGGCAAAACAGACACCGCCCCAAGGGCGGTGCCTGCAATTAGCCAAGTCCAAGAAAACATTATTTAGTTTTCCACGGTCTCTTTTTCAGTTTCTTTCGCTGCGTCTTTGAGCAGCGCTTTTACTGAAAGTTTGATTCGACCAGTATCGTCAACATTGATAACCTTAACCTTAATCGTGTCACCGACTTTACAGATATTTTCAACTTTATCTACGAATCCATCGGCAAGTTCAGAAATATGACACATGCCGTCAGTTCCGGGTGCAATTTCAATAAATGCACCGAAGTCACGAGTTGAAACAACCTTACCTTCAAAAACACTACCAACTTTAATTTCAGCAGCGATCGCTTCAACAGCAACTTTTGCTGCTTCTGCTTCAGCCAAATTGACTGAACTGATAAAGACAGTACCATCATCGTTGATGTCAATTTGAGCGCCAGTTTGTTCAGTGATCGAACGGATGGTTTTGCCACCAGGACCAATCAATTTACCAATCTTTTCTGGATCAATCGCAACGCTGAGCATGCGTGGTGCGTGCACAGACATTTCTTCGCGTGGACCAGAGAGAACACCTTCCATTTGATCAATGATGTCCAGACGACCTTTCAATGCTTCATTGAAAATTACTTCGAGTTCTTCAAACCAAAGTCCACGAGCTTTAAGATCAAGTTGCACACCGGTGATGCCGTCACGAGTACCGCAAACTTTGAAGTCCATGTCACCAAAGAAATCTTCTTCGCCAATGATATCCATTACGCGAACAATTTTGCCTTCGTCGTTACTAAAACGACCGACGCTGATACCAGCACAAGTGTTTTGAATAGGAACGCCTGCGTCCATTAGTGCAAGGCAACCGCCGCAAACACTTGCCATTGAAGACGAACCGTTTGATTCAGTAATATCACTAACTAGACGAATGGTGTAAGGGAAGTCGTCTACTTCTGGCAAGATGCCAAGGAGTGATCGTTCAGCAAGTGCACCGTGACCGATTTCTCGGCGACCGGGACCCATGATTCGACCAGCTTCGCCAACACAGAATGGTGGGAAGTTGTAGTGAAGGTAGAACTTCTTCGCATATTCTGGCATAAGACCGTCAACGATTTGTTCATCCTTCTTTGTTCCAAGCGTGCAAGTCACAAGTGATTGTGTTTCGCCGCGTTGGAAGAATGCGGAACCGTGTGTTCGTGCAAAAACAGATGTATCCATACCCAAATCACGAATTTGATCGAGATTACGACCATCTGCACGAATTGATTCATCAACAATAAGTTTTCGAGTACATTTCTTTTCGAGTTTACGGAACGCTTCTTTTGCTTCGCGTTGCGTTTTTTCAGCAGCCATGTGTTCGCTGTATAAACAATTTCCTGGAATCGAAAAGTTTTCATCAATCATTGATGATCGAAGTGCATTCACTGCTTCGCTTCGCTCTGCTTTACCGCCGATTCTTCTAGCGTCAAGCATTTTTGCTTCAACAAGTTCTTTAACTCTCGCCATGACTTCATCAGAAGGTAGTGAAAGATCACCTTGTCGTTTTTCAGATCGACCAGCTTTTTCCATAAGTTCAAGTTGCATTTCGAGAATTGGCTTAATGCCTTCTTCGTAACCAAACTTGATTGCGCCCATTACGCCAGCTTCATCAACTTGCGCTGCGCCAATTTCAATCATGTTCACACCATCAGAATGACCAGAAAGAACAAGGTCAAGATCTGAGTACTGCATTTGTGTCTGTGTAGGGTTAAGAACATACGTTTCACCATCATCAGTCATGATGCGACCAACACGAACTGTGCCAACTGGCCCTTCAAATGGTGCATCTGTTAAGCACACTGCCATTGAAGCGGCTGTGCATGCAAGAACGTCTGCATCGTTTTCACCATCGTGGCTCATCACCCATGCTTGAATTTGGCATTCGTCGATGTATCCATCAGGAAACAAAGGACGAATAGGACGATCCATCAGGCGCATTGTCAAAATTTCTTTTTCGTTTGGCGCGCCTTCTCGCTTGCGGAAACCACCAGGGAATTTACCCGCAGCACTTGTTCGCTCGCGATAGTCGCATTGCAAAGGAAAGAAATCAAGTCCAGGGCGTGGATCAGATCGCATCGCCGTGCACATAATTGTCGTTTCGCCGTATGTCGCAATAACTGCGCCACTTGCTTGTTTGGCCACTTGGCCGGTTTCGAACCGCAAAGTGCGATTCCCAATTTCCCGTTCAACAATAATTTTTGTATCCATCTGTGAATACTCCTCTTGTAATGCAGCCCCCGTATAGTAAGTTTGCTCCAAGGGAGACAGAAGACGAGACGCGGGCATATTACGACCGCCGCTTGTCCACTGCCACCACCTCATGCAAACTGCTCGGGGCGGCTGCGGTTGGGGGCTAATTTACTTTCGTAGCCCGAGTTTCTTAATAGTTGCTTGATAAGCCTCGCGATTTGTTCGCGAGAGGTATTTAAGCAAGCGATTTCGCTTGCCAACGAGCATGATCAGACCTCTACGTGAGTGGTGATCGTGCTTGTGTGTTTTGAGATGATCGGTAAGTTCCAAAATTCTTGCAGTCAATGATGCAATCTGAACCTCTGGAGACCCACAATCGGACTCGTGTCGTCTAAAATCTTCTTTGTTAATCGTATCTGCTGTCACTGTCGTCATAATATTTCAACCTTTTTCTTGAATCGACTATTCTACCAAAACCCTGCCCCCCGTGCCACTCATATATAGAAGTCTTAAAGACCATGAAACCCATTAAAATCCTTATTGCTGACAAACTTGCTCCAGAAGGAGCTGCGTTTTTGGAATCTCAAGCCGAGGTGGAAGTCCTTTCTCAGACAGGACTTAGCGAGGACGACCTCGTTTCAGCCCTGAGCAATGTGGATGGTGTAATCGTCCGATCAGCTGTAAAACTGCCTGAAGAGACTCTAAAGCGGGTTTTTGCCAATCCGGAGGCCAAACTTAGAGGAATTGCAAGAGCCGGGGTTGGTGTTGACAACATTCATCTACCAACCGCAACGAGCCTTGGTGTTGCTGTGATGAATTCCGCTTCAGCATCGACGATTACGACTGCTGAACACGCTTTTGCACTTATGATTTCACTTGCGAGAAACATTTCTAGTTCAAATGCCATTTTCCGAGGGGGAGGCTGGGATCGCGGCAGTTTTGTTGGCGTACAACTTGCTGGGAGAACGCTGGGTATTGTCGGCATGGGCCGAATTGGGCAAGCAATGGCAAGACGAGCACTTGTTTTTGGCATGGAAGTGATTGGGTTTGATCCTTTTATGAAGGAACCAACTGCTATGGACGGGCAAGTGCAAATGATGCAATCATTTGATGACCTCATTGAAAAGGTTGATATTGTTACGTTTCATGTTCCCCGCACCGAGCAAACAACGGGAATGTTAAGCACGCAGCAGTTTACAAAATGTAAAAATGATTTACTTGTGATTAACGCAGCACGCGGCGGCATTGTTGATGAAGAAGCGTTGATAGCAGCACTCGATGCTGGGCAGTGTGCAGGCGCAGCGATTGATGTCTACTTAAGTGAGCCCCCTGCTGAAGATCATCCGTTTCGAACGCATCCAAAAGTGTTATGCACACCGCACCTTGGCGCATCAACAGTTGAAGCGCAAGAAGCAGTTGCTGTAAACGCATGTGCATCGTTACTTCAATATCTTCGCGGTGAAGGATTAGAAAGTGCGGTGAACGCTGGTGGTTTAGACCTTGAATTAAGCAACCGGCAAAAACAATTCGTAGAACTCTCTTCAAGAATGATCACTCTACTTGGTACAGTTACAAACCTTGGCAAGACCAAGGAAGTTGTTGTTGAGCTTCGCGGCCTAGCAACTGTTGGGAAGACAGACACAATTGCACGATACACACTTGTTGCGTTATTGCAACATTGCACCGACGAACCAGTTTCAATAATTAATGTGACGGCGATGGCGCGTGAACTTGGCGTGACTGCTTCGACAGTTGTTGGTTCACCAGATGCAATCGACAAACTCACAATTACAATCGATGGCGAGCAACAGCATGTCATAGAAGGCACTGTCCACGCAGATGGCATGCCGAGAATTACGAACATTGATGGACGTGGTTTTGACATGGTGCCAAGCGGGCACATGATTGCACTCTTTAACAATGACACTCCGGGCATGGTTGGAAAAGTTGGAAGTGTCCTTGGAGAATCAAGTGTTAACATCGACGAAATGGTTATTGGGCACGGTGACAATGACGGTTTAGCAATGATGGTAATTAAGCTCGGCACGCCAGCGACTGGTGATCTTCTTGCATCCCTTGCTGCAATCGATGGAATTTCCAAAGTTGCATCCACAGAAATTTAATTAACCCACAGAGTTGTTTTAGAAACAATGCACAGTAAAGGATCTGGTTTCACAAACAAAAAGTATCCTGCTTACTTTTGGTATACTTTCACTCCGTGATTACAGAGCAAAAAATCAAAGAACTAGGGCATGCTTTTTGGACAATTGTTCGCAGTGGGGTGCATGGAAGTGAAGCAGAACATCTCTTTATAAACCCAGGAATACTTGCGCCAAATGGTACTTGGCTTCCACTCGAACCACACCAAGCATTGCATAGAACACTTAAAGACGAGGTGCACAAATGGGTAGGAGATTGTTCGATACGAACTCTTTCTGAAAACCCTGAACGTGTGCAATTTAATGGCACAGTGCACTGGGAAGCAACGATTATTCATAATAATGCAAGAATTGTGAGCGAAGTTGGCGAGCAATGGATCGTAGAGCGATGTAATGATGACCAATTACGATTCACTAACTATTGGTCAAATTCTTTTGAATATGCAGAAGGTTCAGCAGAGCTTGTGGTTTAGCAGTTTAAAAACATCGATTGAACTTACTCCGCCTTTATTTAATAATAAAACCCAATATAAAATTACCGCAAAAGACGCCACAAAACATCAATCTTGCTAGTATGCAAAGTAATGTTAGATGGCATTATTTTACTTTGGTTTATTCTTACGGCGATTTCCGTTATTTTTGTTGCAATCGATATCGCTTCAACCCCAGAAGCGCTCGTACTAAAATGGGGTTTCGTCATTCTTGCACTGTTCACAGGACCATTTGCAGCATTCTTTTACGTGATTGGGTGTAGAGAACCCTTGCCAATGACACATGAACAATATGTGCATGCAACTTGGAAACAAGTTCTGGGCTCAACCATGCACTGCGCAGCTGGCGATGGGCTTGGAATAATTGTTGGTGCAGCGATTGGAAGCATACTTAAACTAAATCCAATGATGGATATCACGCTTGAATACATACTCGGATTTGGCTTTGGATGGTTATTTTTTCAAGCGTTTGCTATGCGTGATATGGCTGGTGGAAGTTATAAAAAATCTCTCAAAATGACATTCATTCCCGAATTCTATTCAATGAATCTGTTGATGTGCGGCATGTTGCTTGTGTCTAAGTTTTGGATGCCAGCGGTCGCGGGCTCTGAAAGTCCTGATTCGCCAGCATTCTGGTTCATTATGTCAATCGCCTTAATAGTTGGCTTTCTATTTGCATATCCAATGAATTGGTGGCTTGTTACAAATCATCTGAAGCACGGCATGATTACCACTAGAAAAAATAATAATGTAGGCGATATGAAGGAAATGAATAGTGGACATGATATGGATTCAATGCAAACAGAATCCAAAGTAATGGATCAACACAAATCGCCCTCAAAAAATCTCCTCTTTGGAGTAGGGGTATTTTCAGTAGTAGTAATTGCAGTATCAATCGTAATTGTAATCAAACACAACTCATAACATATATCATCTTTAATAAGACTAAAGGTGCAACACAAATTAACCAAATATGTTCAAACGCTATTAAGAATGGCTAGACTGGTTGAACAGTGTTGCAATTACTTCAACTGTAATAATCATCATCGTGGCTATCTTTTCATTAGTATTATCATGACTGATGCAAGCATCTGCAAAAGATAAGTAACAGACAACCCGTGGATTGATTATGTCGTAAACAGGGAAAGCCAATCGCAAATTTTGTTGACGCCGGTCTCTATTTGATCTTCGCTGCAAGCAAATGAAAGACGGATATGGTCAGGGCCACAACCACCAAAATCGGTGCCTGGGACTACGGCGACACTTGTTTCGTCAAGCAATGCTTGGACGAATCCGACAGAATCTTGGATTACCGTCCCCGCTGGCGTAGTTTTGCCGTAGTAATAAGAAATTTTTGGAAATGCATAAAACGCACCAGTTGGCTGCGCGCATTCTGTATTTGGCCATTTTTGAATCAATTCAAACATAAGCGATGCTCGTTTTGCAAAAACCTTACGCATTTCCTCAACTTCGTCTTTCATTTCAAGAGCAACTGGAATTGTTGCGTAACAAAAACTCGTGATCGAAGTGTTAATTTGACTCTGTAGCGTGTTCATCGCTTTTGCTACATTTTCGGGGGCGCACGCATAGCCCACTCGCCAACCAGTCATTGCATACGCTTTTGATAACCCATTAATTGTGATGACTTGGTGGGAAATTTCAGGTATTGACCCGAGTGAAAGGTGTTCGATGTCGCTGTAAATTAACTCGTCGTAAATTTCATCACTTAAAATATAAACTGTTGGATGTTTTTGTAACATCACCGCGATAGCTCGTAATTCATCTGGGGCATACATTGTCCCACAAGGATTGCTCGGTGTATTTAGCATGATTGCTTTTGTATTTGGAGTAATCGCCGCTTCAATTTCTTCTGGCGTGCATTTAAAACCAGTATCAACAGATGTTGGAACTTCAATCATCGTACCGCCAGCAAGTTCAATCATTGGTTTGTAACTCACCCACGCAGGAGTCGGTACAACCACTTCTTGATTTTTTCCCGGATCAAGAATTGACATGAGCGCTAAGTTGATCGACATCTTCGCACCAGAATTAATTGAAATGTTCGCTTCTGTGCATTCGATGTTATTTTCGATTCGCAATTTATTTGCAATTGCTTCGCGTGCTTCAGGCGTTCCTGAAGAAGGCATGTAATGCGTGACCCCTAAACGGAGTGCTTCGATAGCAGCATTTGTAATTTTTTCGGGAGTATCAAAATCCGGTTCGCCAGCACCAAAGGCGATGACATCTTTGCCGGCAGCTTTGAGTTCTTTCACCTGCGCGCTGATTGCGAGTGTGATAGATGGTGGGATCGATTTTGCTCTCTCAGATAATTTCATAGTAGGAAGAATAGTGGATGTTTGCATGTTAAGTAGAGTACAACCTTTCACACTCTGATACCATGCCCCCCATGCATTTTGACGCCCATCAATCCATCATTGACGATCTTGAGGCGCGGATTTTGACGATCCGTGACTCTCTTTGACTTCGATACAAAAGTAGAAAAACGCGAAACTTTGCAGGGAAATATGGGGAAAGCTGGTTTTTGGGATGATCAAAGCGCTGCCCAAAAAACGATCGACGAGTACAAACTGCTCAAAGTTCAGACTGAACAATTAGGGGCAGCAGTTGGCGATTTTGAGGATGCACAGGTTGGGTATGAACTCGCAAAAGAAGGCGATGACAACGAATTACTCGCTGAAGTTGATGAACAACTCTACAAATTACAAAAACGAATGGACCGTATTGAAATTCAGTCATTGTTGAATGGCAAACACGACCACCGAAACTGCTTTGTTTCTATTCAGTCTCGCGACGGAGGTACCGAAGCTGACGACTGGGCTTCCATGCTCGATCGCATGTATAAAAATTACTGGGAAAATATGCACTTCAAGGTAGAAGAGGTAAGCACAACCCATGGAACCGAGGTTGGAATTAGCGAAGTGACCTACTTACTAAAAGGCCCTATGGCGTATGGGTACATGAGTTGTGAACGGGGTACGCATAGGTTAGCTCGAGTGAGCCCGTTTAATGCGCAGGGTAAACGGCAAACGAGTTTTGCGACTATTGACGTAATACCTGAATTTGATGAACAGGATGTCGAGATTGATGAAAAGGAAGTTGACTTTACATTTTTCGCCCGCTCGTCAGGTCCCGGCGGACAAAACGTGAACAAGGTTGCTTCTGCTGTTCGCATTGTGCATAAACCAACTGGCATTATGGTTGTAAGTTCTACACACAAGGCAGCATTACAAAACCGAAAACAAGCACTGCGTATTTTGCAATCCAAGCTCGAGCAACTTGAAGAAGAGCGAAGACAAGCTGAGCTTGATCAAGCAACCGGCGGTGCAGTGGATCAAGGGTGGGGAACACAAATTCGAAGTTATGTGATTTACGATAACAGAGTAAAAGACCACCGAACAGGGCATGAAATTGGAAACCCGCAGACCGTTTTAGACGGGGCGATTGAAGGTTTTGTCGATGCTGAATTAAAAAGAAGAAGATCTGCGAAGGGTTAGCTTGTACGCATATACACATGCGGCATGTCATTCATCACAAATTCGTCACCAAAGACTTCGAAACCATTTTTTAAATAGAACTCGGCAACATGTTTTCGTGCCGTACACCACACGCCGTTGTTTTTCTTTGCAAGCAATGCAACAAGCAACTTTTGTCCCCAGCCTCTCCCTCGATACTCCTCTTTGATCGCCATGCCGCGCAAACGCCAAGGATGTGAGGGTACCGCTTCGTTTTTTTCAGGTAAAAGGGAAACCACGCCAACAATTTCTTCCCCATTATTGATCGCAAGATGTATCGTTCGTAGATCATCATCTGCTTCAAACGTCCAGTTTTCTTTTGGTTGTCCTTGGCGCAAAACAGATTCGCGCAAGTTGTAACAATCTACTGCAGAAACTTGTTCAATCAACATTGTCGTAATCGTACTACGCGGCACGAAGGAATGTTTCGCCAAACAGTTTGTTGGGTACCACTTTGATGTTGGAATCGGGTATCAATATTCTTCGTTCGTTGTTTCGTTTCTTTCCGAATCCTTGGGAACCCGAAAATTCTTTTCAGACCACGCATGCCAAGATATTCAAAGTACGCAAGTTCTCCTCCTTGCTTGAGAAAACCAAACATTACAACAAAGAGATGTTCGACAAGTTCAAGTGGAAAATTATTAAATGGCAAGCCACAAACAATTGTGTCATATTCGCCCTCTAGTTTGGCATCTTCAATTGGTGCGTTGTGTAGCACAACTTCTATCTTCTTATGTTTCTCTCGAAACGGCTGTAATAATGTTGATTCAACTGCTTCGGAAAAATCTTTACTCAATTCAACAATATGAAATACATCGCCATCTTGCAGTTTCGTCAATACCTCTTTTGTAAACGCACCAGTTCCACAGCCAACTTCTAATACCCGCTTAGGGGAAGTGTTTGGAATTGATTGGACAATCGTTCTCGCTAAAAAACGAGACGATGGCGCTATCGCTCCGGTTGAGCGATAGTGACGGATTGCTTCGGTTAAAAAACGAATTATTTGCTCGCTTGGGCAGTCGTATGTTCTTCAGCTACTTTGACCAGAGCATCGAATGCTTTCGGATCTTCAATTGCAATCTGGCTTAACATTTTACGGTTAAGCAAAATACCAGCCTGTGAAAGACCGTTCATGAAACGACTGTACCTTGTATCGCGCATTCTGCATGCAGCAGTGATACGGGTAATCCAAATTCGGCGGAAGTCACGGCGACGAGCGCGGCGATCTCGGTAAGCAAATTGACCAGCACGGGTGAGCGCGACCTTTGCTTGTTGTTTATGTCGTGATTTAGTTCCCCAGTATCCGCGAGCTTCGCGGAGAATTCTTTTTCGTGCCTTGTTTCGTGCGGCACCTTTTCGTACGCGTGGCATATGTTGCCTCCTTTTTTCAGCCTGATCGGGGGTCGTGGCAGCGTGCCACAATCACTTGAACCCGTCAAACATTGCGTGTTTATTTACTCAGAAGTTGCAGCCTTTTTGTCTCCGCGAGTCAAACGTGTGCAAAGCATTGCAGAAATTCTTTTCAGATCTGCACTACCTACAAGTTTTCGTTTACGGTAAGAACGCACCATTTTTCCATCCTTATGGCTGCGAAGGTGACCACCAAATGCACGGCTGACCTTCACCTTGCCCTTTGCGGTAAGACGAACGCGTTTTTTGAGACCTTTGTTTGGTTTTAACTTAGACATTTCTTAACTCCAATTCGAGCCGAGTAGTGTAGCAGAAATAGGGCAATTGAAAACGGTTTTAATGAGTTAGAAAAATGTCAATCCTGCCCGGTCTGCGGTCAGGAACCCATATTTTGTCGCCACCAAGGACAGGAGGTCCAACTAGAGAAATCGTTGAACCATCATCAAGAAGTTGATTTTGACCGTTTCCACCGTGATTTTGAGATGGAGTCAATGGATTGTGGGTTCTGCCAGTGAGAATTGCGTCAAGAATTGGGTTTGTATCACTTAAAACAACAAAAACACGGCGATGCCGTTTGAGTGCATCCCATATTTCTTTTCGTTGTGTTTGGTAACTAAAACCACCGCCGTCTGTCCCTTCATGTCCAGGACAATGCAAATGATGCGTGCTGCAATATTCACCGAGTAATGCATCGGGGTTCAGACGATCAGGTGTTACGTCACCGAACAGCGAGCCAAGACCCACAGCTGAAGTTGTTGGTACAGCGCCGTTGTTGTCAAAAGCAAAGTTTGCAAGACCCATGCCAACTGCTGCCATATTATTCGCGCATTGGTATGACATGGATTGAGCGCGAGTTCCTCTACCAAGCCAAATCACCAGCGACGCGCCGATTAACACCATACACGCAATGCTGATGAGATCGGGCATTCGAAATGCGAAGCCTGAACTTGTTGCCTGCACATCAACTGTTTGAATATGCATGCTTGCGCGATGCTTAGACTCGTACTGATCGATTCGTGCAAGTGTGACATCAATGAGTGTGTCACTTGCGTCTTCAACTGGATACTGTTTGAGTAAACCAAACATTTTTAAAATGTTAGACGCTCTCAGTTGTTCTTCTTTAGTGAGATCTTCAAGTTGATCAATTTCAAAACCAACGTCGACAAGGCGATCAAGCATATCAGCGTCTGCTTTACAAAGGTTGAAATGGTCGCCTTGATTGCTCATTCTTGCTCCTGAGATTGGGCTGATTTCCATGAGTTGCTAAAAGCCGCCACTGCTGAATGCAGCCGACTTTTCACCGTGCCGAGGGGAATTTGAAGGGAATCAGAAATTTGTACGTAACTCATTTGTTGAAAATAACTCAGCAATAGGATTTCTCGAAGGTGACTTGGAAGTGATTCAACCGCTGCTCGAACTTGGTCTGCTTGTTCTGTTTCGAGTAAATTTGCATCTGGCAGTTCCTGATCACTCTCTAAAAGGTCTACGAAGCGGGCTCCTTCACCCTCTCCACCCACATCTTGGGACAATGACATCATCGTCCGCTTTGAATGCTTACGATGCCAGTCCCTACCTTTGTTCGCAGCAATTGTAAAAAGCCACGGTTTAAATCGCCTTGTGAGGTCAAAAGTCTCCGCTGAGACGTGAACTTGGAGAAAAGCTTCCTGAAAAACATCTTCTGCGGCCGCTCTTTTGCCTACAAAACGAATGAGAAAGTGGAGTAGATCATTCTTATACCGCTCCATTAATTCGGGAAAAGCTCGTCTATCACCATCAATATGGGCGGCGAGAAGCTCTTCATCTGTTCGTTTTTGTGCCTCTTCAGACATAGGTGTGTCAGCGTATGCTATATAAGATGTATTGGCAAACCCTAAAATGCACCTTGTTCCTACTATTTATGGCAATAACAGCTTATACATCTCAGCAACCAATCAAATTTTTAGGGTTTGATGGATGCCCAAACACACCGATCCTATTGGAGCGTCTTCGTGCTGCTTCGCCAAAAAGTGAAATTATTGAGGTTGACTTAATGCATTTACAAACCGGCGATCCACTCCTTGGCTGGGGAGCACCAACAATTCTTGTCGATGGAGAAGATTTGTTCGGTGTCGAGCCTTCCTCAGACCGCGCAGTAAGTTGTAGAAATTGGAGCCATGGTTTGCCAAAAATTGAAGAGATTCAATCAGCATTAAAAGATAGTAATCAATGAGTGGAGGTTGGTGGGTTCACGAACTATGGAACGCTGGAAGAGCTACTGAATTAGTTGCCTGGATTTTTTGGGTACTTGCGTCAATTAGTTTGCACGAACTTGCACATGGTTGGGCAGCGCTGTGGGAAGGTGATGATACACCACGAAAAACTGGTCATTTGACTGCAAATCCTGTTGTGCACATGGGCGTTCCATCTATTGTTGTATTTTTAATTATTGGCATCGCTTGGGGAATGATGCCGGTAAATCCTTACCGTTTTAGACACGGTAAATGGGGACGCATTTTAGTTTCAGCTGCGGGACCAATCATGAATTTGGTGTTGGCCTTTTTAACCTTGACCGCCCTTGGTGTGGTTGCATCGCAGGCTGAAGAAAGCGAAAACGTGCATCACCTGATGGCGTTTCTCTTTACTGGTGGTTTTTTAAACTTTGTTCTATTCGCTTTTAATTTATTACCCATCCCCCCACTTGATGGCTCCACTATTCTTGCGAATCTATTCCCTGAAATCGGCAAACTGTATTCCAAACCCCAAGCACCGATGATCGGCTTATTCCTCATGCTCATGCTCTTCATGTCCAACGCTGGCAGTGCTGTCTTCCTCTGGGCAGACAATATCGCTGCAGCGTATTCTGGTTTCGTTGCTTCACTTCTACATTGACCTCGAATCAACCTGACCACAGGTTGAATTTTGGGGAGATAAGTGGGAAAACAACTAGCGGGGGTATTTTTGGTACACTATGTGGCTCAAATGATCGCTTCATGAAGTGGTTCGCACGGCTAGGGTTAGACGGTCTAATACCAAGCTCAACGGTCCACAGTTTGCAAGAACGAATGAAGCCTAACGAAGGAGACAATGCCCCTATGGTGGTATTACGCCTTAAACGTCTAGGACGTCGACATCGTCCTTTTTACCGACTCAACGCAATGGATAAACGCGCACCTCGTGACGGTCGAGTGATCGAAGAACTTGGTTGGTACGATCCAATTGCACCTGAAGATAAACAACTGAGCTTCAAGGCAGATCGCATTGATTACTGGCTCAGTGTTGGCGCGCAACCTTCAAGCACTGTTGCAAGCCTTCTGAAACGAGCTGATATCGATCCAACACCCGGAAAGAAACTCGCTCCCGAAAAATAGATCTTCTGATCTATTGGGTCCAACCATGCGGATCGACATTCTTACACTCTTTCCAGAGATGCTCGAAGCAACACTTGCAACGAGCATCGTCAATAGAGCACAAGATGGCGGTCATGTCGAGATACATGTTCACGACATTCGCACTTGGGCCGACAACAAACACCGAAAGGTTGATCATCGCCCCTTTGGCGGTGGACCTGGAATGGTGATGATGTGCCAACCATTGCACGATGCAGTGCAGGAAGTTGAGCGACAATCCAAAGACCCCGCTCTTCGAATTCACTTTACGCCCCAAGGCGAAGTATTGAAACAAGAAAGGGTCGAACAACTCGCGAGTGAAAAGCATTTGCTTCTCATCGCGGGACACTACGAAGGGATCGACGAACGTGTTATTGAAACACTCGATCCACTCGAACTGAGCACAGGAGATTATGTGCTCAGCGGCGGAGAAATCCCTGCCCTGCTTCTTGTTGACGCAGTTGTCAGACTTCTCCCAGGCGTTCTTGGTCATGCAGATTCTGCCGATCAAGACTCCTTTTCAGAGAGGGGCATCGATGGCAAACGCCTACTCGACTGCCCTCACTACACGCGTCCCCGTGTATGGAATGAAAAGGAAGTGCCAGAAGTGCTACTAAGCGGTGACCACAAAGCCGTTGATCAGTGGCGACAAGAACAAATGGAATCGCGAACCAAATCGCGACGCCCAGACCTGCTCGACAATGAGGAAGTTGACCCCTGAGCAAGACTCAAGTCACCCCCGGAAGTAGCATTGTTGCTGCAACTGGATGTTTAAGAAAGGAACCCAACCATGGGCAGCCAAAAACTAGTTGAATCAATCACAGAAAACCAATTGCGCGATGCAGATTTCTTTCCAGATTTCCATGTCGGTGACACCATCAACGTGCACTACACCATCGTTGAAGGTGAAAAAGAACGTATCCAAGTTTTCCAAGGCGTCCTCATCGGACAAAAGAGCCGTGGAGTAAATGCAACCATTACTGTTAGACGGATCGTTGCAAACGAAGGTGTTGAACGAATTTTCCCATTGCATTCCCCACGAATTGCGAAACTCGAAGTTGTGCGCCAAGGCGATGCTCGACGTGCGAAGTTGTACTTCCTCCGCGATAGAGTAGGCAAATCCCGACGCTTGCGTGACCGCCGTCGCGGCTTGAAAAACTAAAATGGTTTAAAAACACATAACAAAAAAAGCGGCGTTCCGATTGGAACGCCGCTTTTTTCGAATGAATGTATTTGAGTTACCCCGCCTTACGGTACTCGCCACGATCTCTAAAAAAAGATCCAGTCGCAGTTTGCGCTTTGGCTTTCGGTTTACCGTTTTCAGCATTAGGATTGCCGATTTTATAATTAGCACCGAGCGAGGTCGTCCCCTCCGACGACCCAGACACAGTGCAAGTAGTATCTGGTGTAGAGCGTTTCGCCCTTGCTGCTTCAATGGACCTTGCCATCGCTGCGAGCATTGGTCTGATATGTTCTGTTGCGTTTGTTCTGTTATTCATTGTTTTAACTCCGTATGTAGGACTTGGACTATGGGACTATCGACTTAAGAAATGGACGACTTTTGTACCATTTCAAAAAGTTTTACGTCCAATAACAACAAAATGTCGTTGTTATATGAAGATAACCCCAAAGCGTAGATTTTCTTTCAGTCGTTACTCAATCATCTCGTCGATGGGTCTCGGCGTTTCGAGCGACATCGTCATAGATAGTTTCTAGCAAACCTGCAAATGGGAACTTGCCCTGCATGGTTGACGAACCGAGCCGGCGCAACAATGCATGCGGCAAGTGATGCGGCATGGCCGAAGAGTCTGCATCCTGGATTGGATGTGGACATCTCCAAAATTCTTCTAAACATTCATCAACAGCAGGAATATTTGGTAAATCATCGCCGCGAATTCCTGCGTGTGCAACGGCCTGCCCCTTCGCATCGAGTGTTCTGGCTTGGCGTAATTTTCCAAGCAAGTCTTCTGTCGTCGTACCTCGCAATTCAAAGAACAGCATAGGCATTGTTAGTAATCGTTCAGCTGATAAGAACAGTGCGGCGGCAGCATGTTTACACGGTCGTTTGTCATTACATCCGCAGACTGGTTTTAAACCGTTTGCAATTGGCTCTAAGCCACAATCGCGGAACATGCCTGCTAGCGAAGATGGTACCTTGCCTGCAGAAAGTCTTGCTGCAATTCTCGCTTCAACTGCCATTCTACGTGCAACTTTAACCCAATCGTCAGAAGACAGTGTTGGAATGTCAATTTGTAATTTGTATGGCTTTTCTTCTGTACATTGTACCGATGCAGTGATCACACCTTCTCGAATTTTTAACACTCTGACTTGCCCGTCCATTGCATACGTCATTCCAGCAACGACATTTGCTGGAGAAAAGACTGTGTCAATCATTTCAATCATCCATGATGCTGGAGGGTGAGAACGAAGATCTTCCATTGCACTTTTCAGTCGCATAGATAGTTTTTTAGGCCTTGGCTTGGTTGGTCTTTTCATTGATCTGTCTCCAACGCCGAATCACGAAGTACAAGCATTTCGCGGAGTTGCCCTGCAGAAAGCTCGGAAATCCATTTTTCACCAGAGCCCACGATATTTTCAGCCAATTCCATTTTTTGTTCAATCATTTGATCAATGCGCTCTTCAAGAGTACCTGTACAAACAAACTTATGTACATGCACCGTTTTTTGTTGCCCAATTCGGAAAGCGCGGTCGGTAGCTTGATTTTCAACTGCAGGATTCCACCAACGATCGTAATGGAACACGTGATTTGCAGCGGTTAAGTTTAGCCCAACACCACCAGCTTTTAATGAAAGAATAAAGATCGGCACACCTCCATTCGGATCTTGGAACCGATCAATAAACTGTTGGCGTCGACGTGGCGGCGTTCCACCATGCAAGAACATCGTTTCACAATCTAGGTCGTGTTGAATCATCGCAGTGAGCAATCGACCCATTTCGCGGAACTGTGTAAATACCAATGCTTTTTCGCCAGTTGCAATTACTTCTTCAAGCAATGACATAAGCCTGTTTGCTTTTCCGGAACGTTGTGCTTGTAAACCGGGTGCAAAAACTTCAGAAACTGGTGCACCATCTCGATGCCCCGCTTGTGTGTAATGTCCCGGATGATTACAAATTTGTTTTAGTTTTACAAGTGTAGAAAGAACCAGTCCTCTGCGCTGAATCCCATCAGAGCGTTCAACTTCACCGATCATCTTCCCGACCACGTGTTCGTACAGACCTGCTTGCTCGCGCGTTAAGTTTGCAAACTCTTTGGTTTGTACGCAGTCTGGAAGATCGTCGATTACAGTCGCATCAGTTTTGAGACGGCGCAAGACGAAAGGCTGAATCATTTGTCGCAAGCGATCCGCCTTTCTTGGGTCGCGACGCTGTTCAATTGGGCGGGCAACACTTCGACGAAACTTCGCTGCAGGACCTAAGTAGCCTGGATTTAAAAATTCCATGATCGACCAAAGTTCAATCAATCTATTTTCAACAGGTGTACCTGTCAACGCAACTCGGTGCCATGCATTAAGAGCGCGAATTGATTGCGCTTGTTTTGTTGGAGGATTCTTGATGTACTGCGCTTCATCGAGACACACACGGTGCCAGGTCATTGGCCCAAGTGTTTCGCGGTCGCGGTGAATTAATCCGTATGTTGTAATGACGACATCGCACTCAGCAATTGCTTTAGTAAATTCATCACCAAGCGGTCTCTCGGGTCCATGATGAACATGCACCTTTATCTCTGGAGAAAACTTATCTATTTCTCGTTCCCAGTTTGCAACCACAGAGGTTGGAACAATCAACAAGGTTTGTCCGATTGCGCCTGGATTTTCTGCTCGCTCATGTTGAAGCAGAGCGATCAATTGAATTGTTTTACCAAGCCCCATGTCATCAGCAAGGCACGCACCGATTCCAAATCTAGATAAAAACGATAGCCAACGTAAACCGGTTAATTGATATGGTCTGAGTTGACCCTCAAAAAGAGACGGCTGTGAAATTTCTGGGAGTTTAGCATTGCTAGTTGTTGAATCAAGCAATTCTTTTACCCACCCTGTTGCACTCATTCCACTAATTTCAAGGGCTTTGGCAGTGTCATCGTCATCTTGAATTAAACGCAAGGCTTCAACCAATGGCATTTGTGTAGTCGCACCATCTGAAAACAATTTTCTTGCTTCTGCAATTGCACCCTCTTGCAAATGTACCCACCGTCCGTTGATCTGGACAAGTGATTCATTTTGAGAAAGCAGTTGCTCAAATTCTTCTTGCGAAAGAACTTGTCCACCGATTGCAACCTTCCAACTGCACTCAACAATTGCGTGCAACCCAAGCATGGAACTATCTGTTGATGGACCATCAAGCCTTGCAGCCATAACTTCATCCATAGATTGCGCTTCGATGTGCAAACTTGCTGAGAGCCGGCTTTGTTCATTTCCCCACCAACTTGGTACTCCAACAAGAAAGCCTGATTCCTCTAGTAGCGGCATGTACTCTACGAGAAATTGGTGAGCTTCTTTTGTATTCAAAATCAATTCTGTTGGTGTTGATTCATTTAAACACTTTTCAAGTTTGGTATACATAAGTGATGCTCGGTCAAGTTCACCGAGAAGTAGCTCTGGGAGTCGGTCATCACCACCATGTTCGCCCCCAGCTTCTGCCCAAATTTCTTCAGCGGACACTTCGCGAGAAGCATCTTCGGCTGAGCGCAAAGCAAAACGAAGAATCCAGTGGTCTCGGTTTTCGTGGGGTTCAGATAAATCAAAGAGCAGGTGCCACGATAAATGTTCGCCGACATCACAGAGGCGACCGAGCCAACGTCTAGCGTCTGTAAAAATTGTTAAAAGACGATCAGGATCGCCCTTCACGGCAGTATTCCTGTGCAAGAGCGCTTCGAGCCAAGAGACGTGTGCGTCTTCTGCTGGATTCCAGCCCTCCACAGCATCGATAAAATCGTCTTCAACCAACGTTTCGCGAACCAAACCGTCAGTCATATCTTCAAGTGCATTCTCAAGAAGTGCTTGACCTTCAATACCTGTTGATCTTACAACTGGTGGCATTGCATCAAGCAATTTTCCGAAGCGCTCTACAATTTCTTCGTCGTGCAACCACGCTGTCCACTTCCCTGAAAGATGCTTGCGGTCAACTTGTTGTAATGTTGGAACGAATCGTTGATCAACGAGAAGGTCTAGAGAAAACCGTGCAACGCTTGTCCAAAAACGGACAGAATGTTCTATTTCCATTCTATGTTTTTTAGCTTCTCTACTTAATAGTACAAGAAGGCGAACTGCGGCGGCGGGAGGAATTGCTATTGTTTTTACTCGACACTCCGCAAGCAGTGGTTCGCCGCTATGTTCATAATCACCAATAATACTTACAAGACGATCGCTTGGCCAAGGTCCTAGCAAGTCGTGTGGGAGATTCAAAAGAAGTGCGTCTTCTTTGAATGCACCAAGGTCTAAACCGAGTTCCTGCAATGCGGCAATGAGCGTCGCTGTTGATTCGCAAAAAGGATGTTCGATCGTTGCGGTTGCAACGCCAGCAGCCTCTTCGGAGTTTTGTTGCTGCCCAGCAATTGCGTTGCAACGGCTCGGCATGAGGTTAAATTGCTCGAGGGATTCAGCCCAAAGGTGAAGATGACCTGCCATCCAATTGGCATGAATTACGAACATTGAACCTCCGTGCATGAATGATCGCGTTGGGATTCGAACCCAAGACCGCCTGATTAAAAGTCAGGTGCTCTACCAGCTGAGCTACGCGATCGAGAAACGACACATTCTACCCAAACAAACGGCTTCTGAGTAGGCATCTTGTAGAAGAAATCGATCTGTTATCGGGTGTTTTTCGTGAAAGGAACCACGCAGTGGAGGATTCTCTTCTTAACTCTCTCTCGTTCAAGAGTTCTCTCTTAGTCGTCCGATAAGAGGTTTGGTCGAATGACCCCCAAAATGGAACTTTGGGCAAACCTACCAACCTGAACCTTCGTTCTACTCAGATGGAAAGAGTAAACGAGCTTGAGTACGCGGCAATAGTCGCATGCCTGATCTACCTATGACTTTTCACTCTAACAACCATGATCAACGACCGATATTCGGCAAAAAAACTTCGAATACGCTCAATTTGGCGAAATGTATGACCGAGAACCTCTATATGCCTGAAAAAAATAATGATTCTAGCCACAGCGTAGTCCTTATGAAGGGTGATACCCAATGGCGATTCGCTTGGAAAGATGGGGAAGAAACCGTCGCCGTCAAGGCAATTACCGACATCGCTAAATCAACTGAAAATGATTTTGACTGGTTTGACGCCGCAATGGTGTGCCACGAAATGACCAAAATTACGGCCAAGGCCGCCTAAGAACTGGATCTCAAAAATGAAAAAAAAGAATGTAGAACACTCCGTCCCAGTCGTCGCCGCTTTTCTTTCCTACCTTCTAGAAGAGCGTCATTTCAGTGAATATACAGCAAAGTGCTACGGTGTAGACCTTCGCCAATTCATCGTATGGATAACTGAAGAGCAAAATATTTCAATTAATTCTCCAGCAGAAGATTCTGCGTGGCAACGATATTCCTCTGGGGAAAAAGAAGTCGCTGGGCATGTAGGACCAGAAACAATCACAGAACATATTGTTAAATCAGACACTGAATACCTTCGAAGTTTCCTCGCATACCTCGCGGAATCGAACTACTCCCCTGCCACGATGGCAAGAAAGATTGCAACTCTTCGAAGTTTCTGCCGCTGGTTAGAGCGTAATGGCGTGATTGATTCAAATCCAATGACGCTCATACGCACACCACGTCAAAAGAAAAAATTGCCCAAGGCAATCAATGTTGAAGAAGTTGAAAAACTATTATCTGCACCAAATGACAAGACACTTCTTGGTGCCAGAGATCGTGCAATTCTTGAAACCCTGTACTCCACTGGAATACGCGTGAGCGAACTAGTGGGTATTAACTTTGGTGACATCGATGAAACAGGTCAAGCGATTATCATTCGCGGCAAAGGTCGCAAGGAACGCATCGTACCTCTCGGATCACATGCCATGTCTGCTGTTGAACATTACCTTCAAGTTATGAATACACACAATATTTCAAATGAATCAGGTGAACCTGTGTTTATCAATAAACATAACACGCGCCTTTCAACGAGATCAGTTCGTCGAAATGTCAGCAAATATCTCGAGAAAGTTGGCCTCGATCCAGAAATTAGTCCACATACTCTGCGACATAGTTTTGCAACTCACTTGCTAGACAACGGTGCGGATCTTCGCAGCGTGCAAGAATTACTTGGGCACCAATCACTTTCAACAACGCAAATTTATACGCACTTGACGACCAAGCGTATGAAAGAGTCATACGACCAAGCACATCCTCGTGCTGAAGCTGGTTGACATAATTTAAATAAACTGACCGCAGGTCAGTTTATTTAATGGGCACCAACATCTCTTCGACTGCAGAAAAATAACGTTTTGCTTCGTTTTCTCCTCGCGCAGGAATGAGGTCGATATTTTTGCTTATGAATTCGATTGTTGGGGGATTAGAAGGCAACAGAAACACTGAAAAGTGCACATCTCTTCGATCATGTTGTTCTTTTTGTCTTGGAAGATGAAGTGTGCGTGTTATTTTTCGTCGCACATCTATCTGTGCTTTCTCTGGATTTGCATCCACATTATTTTCAACAACAATCCATCGACTCAAAATTTCATCAGATGTATATTCTGGTGCTTTTGCTGTAGCCACCATTGCAGTCCAAAGATGAGAACGGTCGGCACTTGGAAAAGTTTGGTGCATTGAAGTACTGCATCCTGCAAGAGTGATTGCAACAAGAACAATAGCAACTACTCGAATCATTCTTCCATTGCCTCGTCTGGAATATCTGCATTGGTATAGACATTTTGTACATCATCGTGTTCTTCAAATGAATCAATCAAACGAAGAATCTTTCCGCCTAGGGCGACATCACATGCAACCGTCGTTGATGGAACCATCGTAATTTCTGCAGAAATTGTTTCGATCTCGGCAGTTTCTAGGGCTTGTCGCAACGATAAAAATTGCGTGGGTTCACATGTCAATTCCCATCCCCCATCAGTTTGTTCAATATCATCAGCTCCTGCGTCAAGAGCTACATCCATTAGTTGTTCTTCGGTGGCTTTCTCGGATTCAATCAATACCACCCCCTTGCTTGTAAAGCCAAAAGCAACTGCACCTGGTTTGGATAAGTTACCGTTTCCTTTTTCAAACAATTTTCTCATTTCTGGTGCTGTACGGTTTACATTATCTGTAAGTACATCAATAATGACAGCTACGCCGCTAGGTCCATACCCTTCGTAGCGAACTTCTTCGTATCGAACACCGTCGCCGCCTTCTCCACTTGCTTTTTTGATCGCTTTTTCGATCGTGTCTTTTGCCATGTTTACCGCTTTTGCATCAACAATCGCGTAACGCAAAGTCAAGTTTGTTTCCGGATCAGGACCAGCATTCTTAACTGCGACCATAATTGCACGGCTGCACTTCGACCATGCCTTTCCCTTAACGGCATCTTGTCTTGCCTTCCTGTGCTTAATATTCGCCCATTTACTATGACCAGCCATGATTAGCGATCTCCATTTTTCTTTGATTCAAAAGGATCTCTTCCTTCTTGAACTGCAATAAGTTTCTCTTGTAGCCTTCTGACAACAGTGCCAATTTCTAAATCATACAACGCCTCGGGAGTTGCGATTGAAATACCCCAAACAGAATAAATCGTCTCTTGAAATCCTTCAACGATTATTTTGTAATACTCCGGTGACCGAAGTGTCGAATACGCTCTTTGCCAAGCAGAAATTGCATCCCTTCTTTGGTGTGCTTTCCAATAAGCATCCGCGAGATGATCGAGAATTTGAGGGTCATCCCCAGTTTCCTTTAAAGCATTGAGAAATAAATCAATTGCTTCGTTCGAAAATCCTTGTAAAAGTTTTGCATATCCAACAGTATCTTGGACAAAACCTGCTGAAGGGTCTAAATCATAAGCATTTTGAGCAATTTCAACAGCCTTCTCGGTTGCGCCATCTCGAAGAAGCAACAACCACGCTAAGTTATTCACTGCTACAACATCTGTACTGTCCAAAGCAATAGATGCTTCGTATAACGAAATTGCAGAATCAACACCACCTACAGAAGACATAGATTGTGCTGCAATCGAAAGCGCGTATGCAAGCGTTACTGGCTCAAACCATCTTGGACGGGTGGGAACGAGTTCATTTCTTCCAATCTGTTTGTACGTATTTAATGTTACTGAACCATCTCCGCCAGATGCAACTTCGATCACAGGCATAGCACTAAGTACTGCCGCTTGCCTTTGCTTGTCGAGTTTAGGAGCGGCCATCGATGCAAGTTGCAGTGCAACATTCGGATTGCTAAGGTCAACAAGTTGCTGCATAATCGACAGCCACAATGCGTCGTTTCCGTGCATGAGTTGTTCGAATGAAGCACTGATCAATTCTGTTTGATGTGACCGAAACAAATCACTTGTTTCTTTGTCACCAATTTTTTCAAGCGCAGTAGATAGTGCAACATCTTGCAATAACTCGTCTGTAGGTGTTCTTTCGATTTCTTGCAGTCGTAAACGAGAAAGCAGTTGCACTGCTTTTTGGTACTCGCCGCCCATCGCAGAATCTAAACCAATAACAAAAAGTGCTTGTTCGTTTACAGGATCTCGCAATAGAACCTCGCTCCACGCTTTGAATGCTGCATCCAGCCTTCCAATTTCTTCTAGAGAATGTGCCATTGCTGCCCAAGGCGAGGGAGAGGTGTCATCTAATTCTGCTGATTGCAAATAATAAGAAATTGCTTGAGAATGTTTGTCAGATGCAGCTAAATCACGACCAGTGACATAGGCTCGTTCAGCCGCTCTCGTAGGTTGCAGTTTCTGTTTTTCTATTGGACCGATTGCATATTTCGAAAGATGTTCGTTCAGCAAGTCTGCCTGAGCGATCGAAAAGAGGAGAGTGGGGAGTAAAAAAGAAGAGATCACTTCTTAGCAGTCTTCTTTTTTGTAGTTTTTTTCTTAGCAGTTTTCTTTTTCGCTACTTTTTTCTTTGCTGTTTTTTTCACTGTTTTCTTTGTTTTTTTCTTCGTCTCTTTTTTCTTGGCGGCGGGCTTTGTTGCAACCCATGCATGTAACCCACCATGCACTTTACTCACGTCTTTTGTCTTAACTTGTCTGCCAAGCCATGAAGCCGCTTCGTCTAAATCTGTCTCTTCATGCAACACGCCTTCGTGCATCAGTGCTTGAAAAGTTCGATCGTCAATAGGAAAAGCTGATACACCAAAACAAAGCGAAAGAACTCTTCCGGACACGAAGTGTGTCATTCCTTCAAGTGTTTGAATGTACTCCTTCGTTTCAGTTTTCCCTGCATCAGCAAGGCTTGCAAGTTTCACGTCATGTTCTCGAAGGTAAATGCCTCGTAAAATTGCTCGCAAACGACGTGCTCGGTCTTCTGCCTGCGGGTACGAGACGCCAATCACATCAATTGTTTCATGTGGCATATTCATGCGAAGATCATTGAGGTCAATGAATGCATTTTTCAACTTTTTATACGCCGCATCCGCCTGCTTTGTTGTTGCGTTCCAAAGCATTTGTGAATAAATCAATTCGCCAACAGGACCATCTTCGTGTGGCTGTACAGCTTCCGAAGGAAGTTTTTTACAAAATGTCTTAAATTTTTTCGCGTACTCTGTAGAGTTTTTCACTGGGTTACCCTTCCGTTTTGTATTTCTTTGCTCGCTCTTCGTCTTCAATTCGAGCTTGTTCGATACTAGCCATGACATCCTGCTCACGGCGTAGTTTTTTATCAATTCTAAAATGTAACTTAGGCATTCGGCGGATTCGGATTTTGTCAGCGGCTTTTCTTCTTACCCACCTAGATGCAGACTGCAATCCGTGCATAGTTATCTCTTCATGCTCATTCGGCAGAACTGAACAAAACACTGATGCATCTGCCAAATCTGGAGAAACTTCAATTTTTGTAATTGTAATCAAGCCCTTAATGCGTGGATCAGAAATCCCACGAACAATCACTTCTTGGATTGCTCGCTTCAAAGTCGCTGCGACTTGTTCAGTTCGTTGGGTCATTGGTGTTCTTGCGTTAAAGCGTCCGTTCAACTTCCAGTGTTTTATAACACTCGATGACATCGCCGACTTTAATATCATCGTAACCATTGATTTTCATGCCACATTCTTGGCCAGATTTGACTTCTTTTGCGTCATCTTTGAAACGCTTGAGTTGTTCCAAACGACGATCAGATTCAATCACGATACCATCACGAGTAACACGAATTTGTTGATTTCTCTCAACTGTGCCATCAGTAACGTAACAGCCCGCAATCATGCCGACCTTCGAAATTTTAAATACCTCACGAACTTCAGCGTGCCCAAGAACTTCAAGTTTAATCTCTGGGTCAAGCAATCCTTGCAAGGCTTTGGTTAAATCGTCCGTTAAATCATATATCACATCGTAATAACGTAATTCAACACCTTTTTGTTCTGCGAGGCGGCGAGATTTAGCAGTACTTGTCGCGTTGAAGCCAACAACAATACCGCCGCACGTTTCTGCAAGATTAACGTCGGACTCGTTGATGCCGCCAACTGCAGCATGTTTAATTGAAATTCGAGCTTCATCGTTTCCGATTTTTCCAATTGTGCTTCGAAGTGTTTCGATCGAACCTTGCACATCACCTTTAATGACAACAGGAAGTTCTCGCATATCTGCAGTCTTCATTTGATCAAAAATATTATCGAGCGTCACTTTGTCTCGAGATAAATCTTGTTGGCGTTCTAATTCTGTTCGTTCTTTTGCAGAAGCTTCTGCTTCTTTTTGCGATTTCACAATATAGAACTTATCACCAGCGTCCGGTACTTCGCTCAATCCAGAAATCGTCATTGGCATCGATGGAGTAGCACTATCTACTTGTTTGGCATGATCGTTTGTCAAAGAGCGGAGTCGCCCATATCCACGACCAGCAACGATGTAATCACCCTTTTTGAGCATACCTTGTTGCACCAAAATACTAGCAACCGGTCCTTGCCCTTCAGCGAGGTGTGCTTCAATTACTGTGCCTTCTGCTGGACCTCCAAAGTCCGCTTTAAGATCAAGAAGTTCTGCTTGGTAATCCAAAATATCAATAAGATCTTGAATACCTTCATTTTTAATTGCACTCGTACGAATTACCTCAACATCACCGCCCCAGTCAACTGGATTAAGTTCGTGCTCGGCAAGTTGACCAAGAATTCTTTGAATGTTTTCATCAGTAGCTTCTGGTTTATCTATTTTGTTCAATGCAACTACAATTGGAACACCTGCTGCCTTAGCGTGTGCAATTGATTCAATTGTTTGTGGCATCACTCCGTCATCAGCAGCAATCACAAGTACCACGATGTCTGTAACCTTCGCGCCACGAGCACGCATTTCTGTAAACGCTTCGTGACCTGGTGTATCAATAAACGTCACCATTCTCTCACCTTCACCAGCTGTTACAGGAACTCTAAACGCACTCGTAGCTTGTGTAATTCCACCCGCTTCACCATCAGCAACATTCGCATTCCGAATTCTGTCAAGTAATGAAGTTTTGCCATGGTCAACATGGCCCAAGATTGTGACGACCGGTGCACATGATTGTGCATCAATGATGCTCCGTTCGGTAAATGACTCTGCAATTTTATCTGATTCAGTTTTTGCTTCCACAACTTCAAGTTCGATGCCCCACTCCATCATCATCTCAACAGCTTTAGATGTATCTAAGTAATCATTCACCGTTGCTACCGTGCCATCAAGCATCAAATTCTTTAAAATCTGATTGGCCTTAATGCCGGTTGTTGCAGATAGTTGCTTGATGGAAATTGGTTCAGAAATTGAGACTTTTCCTCCAGTTTGTGCAAGTGTTTTTGCTTGAGCAACAGGCTTGCCTGTTCGTTTTTGACTATCTCGACGCGCCTGTCTGAAAAAACCTCCACTACGTCGTAAACGATTTTCTCTTTCAAGCAAATCTTGTTGACGCCAATTGGAATCGTTACTCTTTTGTGTCGGTTGGTTGCGATTTGTTCGCTCGCCTTGGTGCGTTGCTCCGCGGCGTTTATTCCTACGAGAATCCTGCCGTCCCTGTCCGGGTGGTGGTTCCGATTGATCTCCACCACGTGGCATTCGAACACCACCGCCGCCTGGTGATGATTGTTGCATAGGTGGTTTTCGTTTTGGACGTGGCGCTGGTTCTGGTTCTGGCTCTTCAACACGAATCACGCGAGGACCAGCCATTTTTGCTTTGGCAGGCGTTTCCATTTTGCGACCAACTGGTTTGACAGCACCGGGTCCACTAGATTTTTTTTGTGGGGTTTTCTCTTTTGTGCCTGATTTAGTTGCGGTTTTCTTTGTTGTCTTCTTGCGAGTTGTCTTCTTAGCCTTGGCTCTCGCTTTTTTTACGTCAACCTTGGCGCTGGTTTCAACAGCTGATGTTGAAACTTCTGCAGCTTCACTAAACCATTCTGCTATCGTAGCTGCAAGTCCAGCGGACACAGCAGACTGATGATTCACGATATCTAGCACACCTTCATCTGAACACTTCTTTACGATATCCTTGGAATTAACTCCAAGTTTCTTCGCTAATTGATGAACTCTTGTTACTGCCTTTTTTGCCAAAACTTATTCTCCAGCACACTGCATATTATGCAGGTGTATCTGTTTGCTCCGCTTGTTCACTTTCGACTGCAACGGATGCTTCGCCATCGTTATCACTATCTACTACTTCAGAAGTATTTCCAACTTCTTCAACTTCTTCAATTTCAGGAGTTCCTAAACCGAGAATAGAATCTGCGGCAGCCTCTGCATCTTCATCAACTTCACCATCGAGGACTGCTGCGGCTGCGGCTTCTTCTTCAAGTGCACGGGCTTCTTCAGCCTCTTTCTCTGCTTCACGCTGCGCTGTGACTTCCTTAGATTTAATAATCGCCGCTTCAACACACCTGTCAGCGATTTGTTCTGCTATTTCAAGGTCGGTCACCATGACGTTTCGACCAATTTCTTCAACATCAAAGACACTGATCATCCCCATTGCTGCCATGCGATCAAGCATATCTTCTGAAACACCATCAATTTCTTTCAATGCTTCCCAAAGCACTTCTAGTCCCTTGGTGTATTCATCTGGAGTAAGAATATCTATGTCCCAACCTGTAAGCCGTGCTGCAAGTCGAACATTTTGTCCTCTGCGTCCAATTGCAAGTGAGAGTTGGTCGTCTCGAACAACGATAGTTGCACGGCCAAGTTCAAAACAAAGACTTACATCTTCTACTTCTGCTGGTTTCAATGCGTTTGAAATTAAAACTTGGCTGGACTCGTTCCACCGAACAATGTCGATTTTTTCTCCACCAAGTTCTTCCACAATGTTTCTAATTCTGGACCCTCGAACTCCTACACATGCGCCAACTGGATCAATTTTTGAATCGTTTGATGTCACGGCAATTTTTGTTCGGAAACCGGGTTCACGAGACATAGCGCGAATTTCAATCACGTGTTCGTGAACTTCTGGTACTTCTGTTTCAAAAAGTTTTCGAATAAAATCTGCGTGGCTTCTAGATAAAACAATTTTAACTTGGCTACCTGTATCTCGAACATCAATTACGAAACATCGAATTCGATCGCCAGCATTAAATTGTTCACCTGGAATTTGTTCGCTTCTGGGCATAAAACCTTCAACTCGTCCACCCTTATCGAGTTGCACAATAAGTGATCCACCCTCATATCTACTGCAAGAACCTGTTAACAATTCGCCGACTTTATCAGCATATTCATCAAAAATACCCGTGCGTTCATCTTCTCTGAACCGTTGAATCATAACTTGCTTTGCAGTTTGAGCTGGAATGCGACCAAGATCAGCGAGTGGAATTTCAACAGCACCTTCGGGGAGATGTCGCCAAATAGTAATCTCACCAGTTGACTGATCCATATTGCAAGAAAACTCTTCAGTATCAAGTGAGCTGAAGTGTCGCCTTGCTGCGCTTACCATTGCTTGTTCTAAATCGCCAATAATGACGGATGTTTCAATCTTCCGTTGTGCAGCGATTGTTTTGATGAGTTCTAGCGTATCTGTGTTCATGATTCTTAAACCTTATGTAGTTGTTGAATTATTGAGTTGTCGGCAATAGCCATAAAAAATGCCACGGTTCGCGAAGCGGAACCAGTGGCCTATAACCTTTTGGTCAGTCGTAGCGATCATCGCTACTGCAATTGAGTTGGAATAAAACTCAACGCATAACCAAATTCCTTATGCAGGAAAAATCACCTGCTAGGGGAAGGCTCAAGGCCACAAGATGACTGCAATTAGCAGCCATGGCGGGAAAAAAGATGTAAGGACCCACTTTGGATCATTACCATACTCCTGTACAAAGTCACATGACCCACAACCATTGTGCGTCGAAGCGGTATAGGGTACGTCCACAAGCCCCTAAAAGCAACCTCGGTTGCAGCAAACCCTGCTCTAACTCGTTACATTAGGGGATACCCATGAAAAAACAAATAACCAAGTTTTTATGCCTTTTAGCCATGTTTTTCGGCTCAACCGCCCTCGCTCAACCGGGCGTGTTTCATGATTCGAGAGACCGAGTCTCTGTAGAAATTGTTGTTGAACCAGAGCAAGTTGTTGGGGGAAGCGATTTCATCATTGCCGTTGTTCTCAATCATGATAAACATTGGCACACCCATACAAATGATCCACAAGTGCCCGATGCACTTGGTGACCCTGAAGATTACATCGCAACTGAGGTATTGATTGAGACACCAGACAATTCACCGCTGACTATTCACGATGGTTTTATGCAATGGCCCAAAGCTATTTCAGTTGAAGTTGGTTTCGTTGGTGAACCTGTGGATTATGGGGTATTTGCAGAAAAAGTAGTAATCTACATTCCGGTATCTGTTTCAAAAAATGCAAAAATTGGAAATGCGGCGTTCAAAGTTCGAGCGATTTTTCAAGCGTGTGACGAAACAACTTGCATCGCACCCACACCACAAGAGGGGCAAGGATCACGCTGGGAAGAATATGGCATTGAAAAAACTATACAAATAGTTACTGCTGATCAAATTAGTGGGACTGTGAAAACTTCCAATCTCTTTGATGATTTTGACAGTTCAATTTTTGGAGATATCCATGCCGGCACCACCTCGCCAAATGAAGTGATTGCGTTTGACTTGTTTGGAATGCAATTTAGCCTAGACCCAAGCGGATCATTTGGCATGTTATTGCTTATTTTAGTTGCAATGGGCGGTGGTTTTTTACTGAACCTTACACCGTGCGTGTTACCAGTGATTCCTCTCAAAATTATGGGGCTGAGTAAAAGTGCCGGAAACCGAAAAACGACGCTGATTCTTGGAATATGGATGATGCTTGGAGTCATGGCACTTTGGATAGCACTTGGCGCAGCTATTGCTGTATTTAGTGGATTTACAGCCATCAATCAATTGTTTCAGTATCCAGCTTTTACTATTGGCTTAGGCGTATTTATAGGTGTTATGGCAATTGGCATGGGCGGATTGTTTTCAATTCAATTGCCTAATTTTGTTTACACGTTCAACCCAAAACACGATTCGTGGATTGGTTCGTTTTTGTTTGGTGTGATGACGGCGGTGCTTTCAACACCTTGCACTGCGCCGTTTATGGGCGCTGCTGCTGCTTGGGCCACAACACAATCTGCCGTGTGGACACTCGCTGTGTTTGGTGCAATTGGTTTTGGCATGGCGGTTCCCTATCTTGTGCTTGCAGCGTTCCCACATCTTGTTGACAAAATGCCAAAAGCTGGTCCTTCTAGTGATGTAATCAAACAAGTCATGGGATTGTTAATGCTTGCAGCAGCTGCTTACTTTTTGGGTGTTGGATTAAGTGGGATCTTCCAACAGGAAGGTGCCCCGCCTACACGAATCTATTTATGGGCGGTTGCACTGTGTGTTGCAGTTGCTGGTTTATGGCTTGCGTGGAGAACAATACGAATTACGAAACGGGTAGGAATGCGAATTATTTTTGTAGGCATAGGCGTTCTTATGTTTATCTCTTCGGTCGTAGTTGGGAACCGCTTGACAGAAAAGGGTCCTATTGACTGGGAATACTACACACCAGAAGTTTTGCAAGAATCACTCGATGAGGGTGACACTGTTGTGCTAGAATTTACTGCAGAATGGTGCCTCAACTGCAAATTATTAGAAAGTACTGTGCTGCATTCCCCAAGGGTTGTTAATGCCTTTGAAAGTGAAAATGTTTCGCCAATTAAAATTGATTTGACTGGAAACAATATTGCTGGCAACGCTCTTCTTGATGAAGTCGGCGGACTGCGTATCCCTCTTCTTATTATTCTCAATCCCAACGGCGAAGAAGTGTTCAGGGGAGATTTTTACACCGTCGATCAAGTGCTAAACGCTATCTCCTCCTCTTCGTCAGACAACGTTGATTGACTCTATTCAATGCTGATCCAGATAACGCACGAGTAGGATCTATCTGATACTTTTCATTTAAGTAAGCAGCGCGGTCATAGCCTAGTAGATAATCTACATTCTGTGTTTCCCACAAGCAATCTGCAAGAAGAAGCGCTGTTTGTAAACCATTTGGGTCGATATGACCAAGTTTTTGCGCTGCAATGAGCGCTTCCTCAGAAGTTGAGGCAGCCTTACACCGTAAATACCAAACTATTGAAGTCGGTTCAATATTTTTGAGTATTTTAATTACTGATTCGTCATGGCCTGCTGCCAAAAATAGTTTTGCGGCGATCAACGTGGATTCTCTTGTTAGGCTTTGGTCTGCTAGATTCGTTGCAACATCAACCACACTTTCACCTGCAATCAGTGATTTAGCAGCATTTTTCTGCAAATATTCGTCGTGAGCAAGTGGCACAAAACCAAAATACAAAACAACGCACCCGATCACAAACGGAATCATTGAAACGGATGCATCAATAATTTTAGATCTAGTTTGTTTTATTGAAAGTGTTCCCCCGATGCCGAGTAAACAAAATGCAAAGAGTGTAGAACCAAGATCAAACATTAATAGATCGACTTGCGCACTGATAACTACAATTATTGCAGCGAGCCCTAAACCAGAAGCAAAGACTTGTCTGTGATTGATTGGATCACTAAACCACAATTTTTTCCCAGCATTCCATAGAAGTTTTATAAAAATTGCAATCCAGAAAAATCCAAAGATTGAATAAGAAACAAGCCAATCAAACACAATGTTGTGTGTAGAAGTAATTTCTTCTGTTGCAGTTTCTGGGCGAACAGTTAACCAAGACTCTTGAATGTGATCGGGTCCAACCCCAAACAAATGTGTTCCAGCAATTTCTAGACCGCCTATGAAGTATTGGCTGCGAACAAAAAGTGATCGATCTCCAAGAAATGATTCTGCTAAATATCCACGAAAAAATACAACATAGACCGATGCAACAACAATTGAAACTGCAATCCAACCCCCCCGTTTTTTTAGTAAACTTCTTGTTAGTGGCGTGTACATAGACAGCACAAAAATAAAAGCTACCAATACCAAAACAACGGTGGTTTTTGAAGACGTTGAGATCGCCGCAGCGCAGCAAAGCAGTGAAAATAAGCCTGCAATGACGAAATACAATATGCGGTTTTTACACCACGATGCAGCAATAAACGCCCAAATGACAGCAAGCCCAACCAAAACACCTCCAAAAACGTTGGGTGATGAAAACCATCCCATGGGACCAAATGATCGAAGTCGTTCTTCAAATATTGCAGCAGCAGAAGTTCCATATTTCAAACCATTCATTCCAAGCACTTCTCGCTTGTGCGATTCAAAATAACGAATAAGTTGTTCGTGATCACCATAGGCGAAAACTGCGCTCACAAGAAGTGGGATGGTAAGGGCAAGTAGCACAATTACCGCAAGAACAAAAACCCGTTGCTCTCTACAGAGGTGTGCAAGTGTAATACTAGCCATGATCGCAGCTATCCACGCAGAACCGTGAATGTATTGCAATGGGTCTACGCTGCCGTGAGTCCAAATAACCACAATTGGAAGTGCTGCCAAACCCACTATGTACCAGTGAATCATTCTGCCACGCAGTGTTTCGCCAAGGAGAGCAAGTGAACACAAAGCAAGAATAATCACATCAAGAAGCACACTTCCACTAGGTCCAAGAACACCGCTTGGAAGTTCCTTGGTAATCATGGGATTGAGATCAAAATATGGGTTTGAAGAATGTAAAATCAAACACCGTGAGACTGCTATGAAGCAGATCATAAAAGACGCACCAACTCGCATTGCTGCACTACACATGTTTTCGACCCGTGTAATCAAAAAATGCTACTACTAAAAGCGCAAGACAAACCAGTAACGTCAAAAGAATTGCTCCAGTTGCATCCGATCTTCCAAGAAAGAGACCTGCGATGCCCGTGACTCCGCTGATTGCGAAAAGTACTACGAGCGTTCCTGTATTTCCAAGTCCACGTGCCGCAAGACGATGAGAAAAATGTTGTTGGTCACCTTTGAATGGGCTTTTTCCTTGCAGAATCCGTAATGATGTTACTGTAAAAAAATCATATAGTGGAAGTGCAAGCACAAAGAGTGGCATGAGCACACCGTACCACGCGGTACCAATACCAGTGGCGGCGTCTGGGTCAAACCACGTAACACGTGTTACGAGAACTGCAAGCGCAAAACCGATTACTAACGAACCGCCATCCCCCATAAATATTTTTGCTTTGGGCTTATTCCACCAGAAAAAACCTATGTTTCCGCCAACCAACAAAGCAAGCATTGCTGCAACAAACCACTGAGAGCCCAACAAAGCTGCGACCATAAACAACCCGCCAGAGACGATCGTGATTCCCGCTGTTACGCCATCCATATTGTCCAGATAATTCATAGCGTTGGTGAGCACCATAATCCAAATAACAGTGCAAACGATGCTAACAAGCGAACCCGTACCAAGCCATACATCGAGTACTTCAAGTAGCCTTACGTTAAACCAAATAACCAAAACAATTGCACAGATAAGTTGGATTACTGTTTTTGGCAAAACACCAAGCGGGTTCCTATCATCAACTAGGCCAACAACATGCAAAACTGTGAGGCAAATGAGAAATGCTGTTGCAAGAGGAGTACTTTGTACAACTTGCTCTTTCCATGGGGCAAGTGCAGGAACAAGCGATGTGATGGTATCTGGTGTAAGTTGTAATGCGACTAAACCAGCTGTGAGTGGTAGTACGAGGGTTGCCCAAATTGCAACGCCACCGATATTTGGCACTTGACGAAGCTCTTTTTCGTGCCCCTCCACACCTGTCGTATCTAATGTTCCAGCTTTTCTGCCAACCTTAACAAGAACACCTGTAAGAATAAGGGATAGAGCACTCGAAGCTGCAAATAGTATGAGAACCAGTGTCGTCATTGCCTTCATGGTAACCCAAGGGGGACATCCCAGTGGAGGGGCTGTAAAATACTCGGTATGAATTCTCTTGCCGTTTATTGTGCCTCTTCCACACAACTTGAACCAGCATTCCACCATGCTGCAGATCTTGTCGGAGCAGGCTTAGCTGCTCGTGGGCTTTCTCTTGTCTACGGCGGTGGGTGCATTGGGCTCATGGGTGAAGTTGCAACGTCTGCTGCAAAGGGTGGTGCAGAAGTCATCGGAGTCATCACACATAAACTTGTTGAACATGAACAGGCAAACAATGAATGTGACGAACTCATTGTTGTTGATACGATGCAAGAACGCCGCACCATCATGATGGACCGCGGAGATGGCTACCTTGTTCTACCTGGTGGCGTTGGTACATACGAAGAGTTTTTTGAAGTACTTGTCGGTCGCCAACTTGGTGACCATACAAAACCAATTGGTATCGTGAATGTCAACGGATATTTCGACCCACTGCATGACATGCTTGAACATGGAATAGAACATCAATTCATCCGACCAGCGCTCCGTGGTCTAGTTTTTATTGATCCCTGTCCCAACGCCGTACTTGACCATATCATCGAACATAAAGGTGAAGATGTTCCCCCAAGTGCCATTCTCCCCATGCACAGCGGGAATGATGGATAATGTGCCCATGCCATCAAGCCAACAATCTTTAGGCATCATCGCAGGTAACGGAATTTTGCCATCACTCGTTGCTCGATCTGCAAAAAATTCGGGATATCGAGTCTGCTGCGTTGGGTTAAAAAATCAATTCGATCCTGCCCTTCGAACAAGTTGTGATGAGTTTTCGGAAGTGGGCATGGCAAAAATTGGTCGCTGGATCCGTCTGATGAAAAAATGGGATATCGACGAAGCTGTCATGGTTGGTGGAGTTGGCAAAACAGTCATGCATGATCCATTTAGGCTCTTGCGTATGATGCCTGATGTGCGCGGTCTCAGTCTGTGGTATCGTCGTCTTCGCCACGACCGCCGCGACGCAACTGTGCTCGCAGCAATTGCCGATGAATTACTTAGAGCAGGAGTCACACTTATCGATTCAACAACACACATTAAGGAACACCTCGTAACAACAGGAACCGTTGGGAGCATCGAACCTAGTTCACAACAAACAAATGACATTACATTTGGCTGGCCACTGTTACGTGAAACTGTTGAATTGCACATCGGTCAAGCAATTGCCGTGCGCGAGGGTGATGTTCTTGCAGTTGAAGCCATTGAAGGTACAGCAGCGTTAATCAAACGTGCAGGCGAATTGTGTAAACGAAAAGGATGGACGCTTTTAAAAACTGCTGCTTCTGACCACGACATGCGTGCTGATGTGCCCTCTATTGGTACAGAAACCATTGCGCAATGTGCAGATGCAGGCTGTGGGTGTATTGCGGTAGGAGCGAATAACGTAATTCTTCTCGATAAACCAGCCGTGATTGACGCAGCGAACAGTGCAGGAATTTCAATCGTTGGCATCTGATCAGCCTTTCGTTTCACGTGCAGGGCTGAAACTTGAGCATGCGCTTGAGGCGTTTCAGTTCGACGTGAAAAATTTAACGTGCGTTGATTTAGGTTGTAACGTAGGGGGATTTACCGATTGTCTATTGCAGCGTGGGGCAGCAAAAGTCTATGCCGTCGACACTGGGTATGGAACGCTCGCTTGGAAACTACGAAGTGATGAACGTGTTGTCACCATGGAACGCACAAATGCGCTTCATATTGAACCAACAGAGAAAGTTAATTTAGCAGTTGTTGATCTTGGGTGGACCAAGCAAGCACTTGCGATCCCTGCGGCAAAAAAGTGGACAAGAAATGGTCAAATCATCACGCTCGTAAAACCACATTACGAACTCACAAAAGAAGAAAAGGTGCAGGAATCAGTGGGTTCTGGGCTTTCAGAGGAGATGGTAGAGCAAGTACTTTCGAGGGTTCGTGCTGAAATTGATGCAATGGGGCTCTGTGTAGTCACTGAAATAAAGTCGCCAATTCGCGGCAAAAAATCATCGAAAAAAGGAAGTGGAAATGCAGAGCATTTGATGCTTCTTAGTTGCAAAAAATAAGCCAAAAAACAGGTTCTCCAAAAGGCTTCGTTTTGCGCGATAACGACTGAATTCAGGTACAATAGACCGCTTCCACAGGCATGAGTGAGACACCCAAACAACCCGAAGAAAACAACGCCGAAGAACTACCTTCAAACCTCGGAAATGTTGTTGAGCAACTCATCGAACGTGAGTTACACGACAGTTATCTCACGTACGCAATGTCGACGATTATGGATCGCGCACTGCCTGATGTACGCGACGGATTGAAACCATCACAGCGTCGCATTTTGGTTGCGATGAACGATCTCAACCTTTCACCTGGACGAAAACATCGTAAGTGTGCAAAGATTGCCGGCGACACCTCAGGCAACTATCACCCACACGGCGAATCGGTCATCTACCCAACACTGGTCAACATGGGCCAAAACTGGAAGATGCGAACGATGCTTGTCGACAAACAGGGTAACTTCGGTTCGATCGATGGTGATCCCCCTGCTGCAATGCGGTACACCGAAGCACGCATGACTGCTGCTGCAGTTGAAATGCTCGCTGATATCAAACTTGGCACCGTTGACTTTAAGCCAAACTACGATGAAACAAAAATGGAGCCTACCGTTCTTCCTGGACGGTTTCCAAACTTACTCGTCAACGGCTCAAATGGTATCGCTGTTGGCATGGCGTGTTCAATGCCGCCACACAATGTTGGTGAAATTTGTGATGCGATTATTGCAACAATCGATAACCCTGATCTTTCCCTTCAAGAACTGCTCGAAATTGTTCCGGGACCTGATTTTCCAACTGGCGGCATCGTTGTCGGTAAACGCGGTATTCTTGATGCTTACGCGACTGGTCGAAGTCGGTTTAAAGTTAGAGGTCGCGTACACCACGAAGTAATTGGAAAACGTCAAGCAATTGTTATTGATGAAATTCCTTACCAGATCGTTCAAAATAACTTGATCGAAAAAATGGTCGAATGCGCAAAAACTGGTCGCATCAATGACATTTCAGATATCAAGAATTTCTCAGGTAAAAAGTGGCGAACTCGAATTGTGGTGTACCTCAAACGAGGAGCGGATCCTGAAGTTGTTGAACGACAGTTGTACCAATTTACACCACTTCAATCAACCGTTTCTGTCATCAACATTGCACTTGTAAATAGCCGCCCACAAACACTTCCACTTAGAGCACTCATTGATTGCTGGGTCGGTCACCGCCAAGAAGTTATTCGTAGACGAACTGAACATCTGCTTCGCGAAGCACGCAAGGCGGCACATAAACTTGAGGGTCTGATCTACGCTGTCTGTGATATTGATGAAGTTATCGCCCTTATTCGTGGGAGTCGAACGCGCGAAGAAGCAATTGAAAAGTTGATCGCCCGCGCATTCACGATTTCAGATTCGCACGAATACGCAAAGTTTATTTCAAACCGTCTCATTGAAACCGCCAAAAATGGTGTATCACTTTCACGCGTGCAAGCTGAGTCCATTGGTGCTTTGCGACTAATCCAGCTTGTTGGATTAGAAATTGAAAAACTCACGAGTGATTATGCTGAGTTGTTAGAAAAAATTGATTACTACACAGGCATTCTTGCGAGTGAACAAGTAGTACTTGACATGATCCGCGAAGATTGTCTTGAAATGAAAGATCGTTTCTCGACACCAAGACTTACTGGCTTTATCGAAGCGGAAGAAGAAGAATTTGATCACGGGGCGTTGATTACTGAACACGAGGTTTGCGTCACGATCTCACACCAAGGATATGTCAAACGTCTCCCAATCGACACGTTCAGAGAACAGGGCCGAGGTGGACGAGGCATCAAAGGTGGCGAAACGAAAGACGGAGACTTTATTGAACACATATTTGTTGCTTCAACGCACGATGACTTGTTGTGCTTTACAGACTCTGGTCGCGTATTTAACTTAAAGGTCTTTCGAATCCCAGAGGCAACCCGAACAAGCAAGGGGAGAGCGTTGGTCAATCTGTTGAATTTCAAAGATGACGAACAAGTTGTGACAGTGCGTGCGATTAAAGATTTTGAAAACAATCAAGAGAATCTCGTATTTGCAACTTCCAAAGGCAGAGTCAAGCGCACTGCCGTCGCTGATTATCACAACGTCAACAAGGGCGGAATTCGAGCAATTAAACTCAACGATGACGATGCCTTGATTGATGTCATTAAGACAGATGGCACTGGGCACATTCTTCTTGCCACGAAACAAGGCATGTCGATTCGATTTGATGAAAATGATGCCCGTTTGATGGGGCGAACAGCTGCTGGTGTTAAAGGAATTACACTTGCAACTGGTGACCTTGTTGTCGGAGCAGTACTCGCAACAGACGATGCTGACCTTATGACCATGACTGAAAATGGGTATGGCAAGCGTACGCCAATGGAAGAATATCTCGTGCGAAGTTCTGAGAACGGTTCCACAAGACCACAAGGAAGAGGCGGCAAGGGTCGAAGAGACATCAAAACTGGCGATCGCAACGGGTTTGTTGCAGATATCCGAGCAGTTAGAGATGGCGATAGCCTCATGTTTATCACTGCAAACGGGATGCTTGTTCGAATTGCTGCAAGTGACATCCGCTCAATTGGTCGAAATACCAAAGGCGTAAAAGTCGTAAATCTTAAAAACGATGACCGATTGATTGCTGCTGCAAAAATCGAAGGCTCTGACGAACCCGCTGAAATAGATGTTTCAGCAGACTAAATAACTTAAAGGTGCCGTTCATCCGCGCCGAAGCACCGCACTGGCGATGCGTTTGACGCCGAAAAACAACCCACGAGGTTGTTTCGGGTATCCTCTATGCCATGACACTGAACCAATGGTCCGAAGATGTACTCATTCTTGAACTGCAAAATGAACCTGACTTTTCCGAAGATACGGACGCATTGCTTTCAAAGCTAAAAAACAGCGATATTCTTGCACCAGATGTGATCGTCGATTTACAACAGGTTACAACACTAAACTCGTCTAATCTCGGTGCTTTGATCGAATGCAAAAAAATGCTTGACAAAAAAGATCGACGAATGATCGTCTGTAATATCAATGATGGTATTTGGTCAACCATGCTTGCTACTGGGCTCGATCAAGTATTTACTTTTATTGAAGATACAACCACAGCCCTTACAAGTCTGATAGTTGGGGAGTAACCTCATGCGACCACTGCGGCGCACCGAACATGACACGCGGGTTGAGATCATGCCTTTGATCGACGTTGTGTTTCTCTTACTTACTTTTTTCATTTATGCAATGGTGCTCATGGTTCGAGTTGAAGTACTTCCTGTTCCATTTGAATCATATATTTCAGGTGAAACCGCAACCCCAAAACCTGCAACTTCA
>PVBE011966947.1_pt1 | contig 73030 bp, 61 predicted proteins | sample 1631181 | NCBI WGS metagenome assembly PVBE01 (sample SAMN08397723, study PRJNA350692) | Marine metagenome, whole genome shotgun sequencing project. | isolation source: water | place: Pacific Ocean | collected 2012-04
GATTTCACAAAGGTATGGGATTCTGGCAGGTGAGGGGCGCAGTTACTATCCAGCAGGTGTATCCATGCGAGCCACGTTTCTGATAGATCGCAACCGAGTCATCAGACACATGGTGGTGAATGATGAACCGCTGGGGCGGGATATGGATGAACTTCTCAGGATGGTTCAGGCCCTACAGTTCTTTGAGGAAAACGGCCGGGTCTGTCCCGCAGGGTGGAAGGCAGGGGATGAGGGAATGGTCAATACGCCAGAGGGTGTGGCCCACTTCCTGAAGGACTCCTCTGCAACGCTCTAAAGTGTGCAGCGTGTATTAAAGAGCTGGTCGAGAATGCCTAAAACCCTCACCCCATCTAACTGCAGAACGGTAGTCTGCGACGGCTGTGGCGGTAAATTGAAACAGCGCGGGACTTCACAGATGTCATTTGCAAAGAGAGATATAAATCTGCCAGGGGTCGATCTCGTTAGAGAAGAAATGTTATCAAACCGGACGCTTTGTTGGGTTTGTATCAATGATGCAATTGCACGGCTTATCTTTAACTAAAGCGTTTCCTGCGCGTGGGATATTCCCCGTGTCATTGGATTGCCTCGAGGTTGGGGAAAGCTTCAATGTCGTTGGTACTTCACTGCGCCCGGTATTGCGAACATTGCTATATGGTGGCATAGCACAGACCACCGATCTCGTCGTCATCAGCCGGGATCGCTACAGTATTTTTGTCAGAGCACGAAAGGGCCCTCAGTCGCTGCGAATTCGCGTAGTTCACGCCAAGCATATCGTTGTTCGATCACCAGCCCCTGCCTGACTCGATGGGTGCTGGGCCCGTTTGCCTGTATTTCATATCGAAACTTTGATTCACATCAATGCGAATACGAATGAGTCCGGTTTATTATATAGGCTGAGCAATCCAGCCGATATTCCAGGGGTAGAAGTATTAATTCACGCAATGAATGGAGCTTGAAAATGCAATCTTTAAAAACAATCAGGTTAAGAGGTACCGCACTCGTGGGTGCGTCCCTTTTTGCCTTCTCATCAAATGCCTTAGCGGTGACCCAGTCTGAAGTCATCGAGAATCTTTCCGATATTGCGCAGATGATGTACGAGGACTCTGTTGCGACTGCGACAGCGCTGAAGGAGGCCAATCTTCGCCTGATCGCCGAACCAACGGAACAGAATCTGAGTAATGCCCGCGCACTGTGGCGGCAAAGTCGGATGCCCTACCAGCAAACAGAAGCGCTACGTTTTGGAAATTCTGTTGTTGATGCCTTCGAGGGAAAAGTAAATGCCTGGCCTCTTGACGAGGGATTGATCGACTATGTTGCTGATCCCTCACTATTCGAGGGTTCTGAGAACCCTGCCGTCCTGGCAAATGTGATCGCCAATCCTGAGATCAGGATCAAGGGTGAGAAAGTCGATGCCAGTAAGATCGATCAGGTATTGCTGGAGTCGTTGCATGAAGCAGGGGGAATTGAAGCCAACGTGGCTACGGGGTACCACGCGATTGAGTTTCTATTGTGGGGTCAGGACCTTTATGGGAATGACGCCGGCGGAGGCATGCGCAAAGCCACCGACTTTAATACGGTTCTTTGCACAAATGGAAATTGTGACCGGCGGGGAGACTACCTCATCGCTGCGACCGATCTACTTATCCAGGATCTGCAAACGATGGTCGTAGCGTTTGCCCCGCAGGGCGATGGCAGGCAGGCGATGCAGGATGGAGGTCTTGCCGCGTTACTGACCGGGCTTGGATCGCTATCCTATGGTGAACTGGCTGGTGAGCGCACTAAGCTTGGTTTAATGCTGCATGACCCGGAAGAGGAGCATGACTGCTTCTCCGACAATACCCATTGGTCGCATTACTACGATGTCGTCGGCATCAATAATCTGTGGAACGGAGCTTATCGGCGTGTCAATGGCGACTTGATGACGGGCCCGGGCTTGATGGATTTGATCATCACAAAAGATCCGGCGCTCGCCGACAGCCTGTCTGTCAGCCTGCGGGTCGCGCTGACGGCCGCACATGGAGTCGTAATTCGTGCACAGTCGGTGGAGTCCTACGACCAGATGATCGGTGCAGGTAATGAACCCGGGAACGAAACGGTACAAGAATTAGTCGATGCGCTGGTGGGGCATGCGCGCAGTATCGAAAAGACCGTTGCTGATCTGGGAATCAGCGGAGTTGTAATTGAGGGCTCAGACAGCCTCGATAACCCATCGGCCGTATTCAATTGATCCATAGAAGTTATTTTCTTTTTACCGTTCTGCTGCCGCTGGCCACAATACCAGCGGCAGCGGGTAATGCCATTCGTGACGATCTTGATCCCAAGCAGCAGGCAGCTGTAGAAAAAGTCCTCACGCTACCCAAGACCTTCTCACAGGCGGAGTCTTTTGAGGCAATGACGGGCGGCGCGACGACGCGTCGTGAGACCAATCTGGGGAGGCAGGCGTATTCGCGCTTTCTTTCCAATCTTAATTCTGCCGATGAGCAGTTGGCGGCGCTGGGTAATGCATTATTTCGAAAATCCTGGGTAGCCGCTCCGGCCAGCACTCATTCTTCAGACGGCTTAGGACCGGTTTTCAATGCGCGCAGTTGTCAGGGGTGCCATATCAAGGACGGACGGGGTACGGTTCCGCTAGAAGGCGGTTTTGATCCCACTTTTCTGCTGAAGTTTCCTATTGCACATCGTACTCTGGGTGCACAGTTGCAAACTGCCGCCGTGACAGGGCTCTCAGCGGAAGGTCGCTACCAGACCTTCTATCATCAGCGGGAATTCACCTACCCGGATGGGGCGATCAAGGAATTACGCCACCCCGAATATGTGGTTTATGATGAAAATGGAGAGCCCGTCACAATGGGAGTCTCCCCAAGAATGGCACCCGCCGTATTCGGGCTGGGGTTGGTTGACGCCATCCACATAGCAGATCGGGTGAGGTTATCCGATGAGCACGATGCTAACGCCGATGGGATATCGGGTGTTTTGCCATGGACTGGTGCAGGCCCGGGAAGATATGCCTGGAAACTGCAAAATACCTCTTTGCGCCAGCAGTCCGGTGACGCATTCAGCCATGATATGGGCTTGTCGAGCGCGGCTTTTCCGGCGCATTATGGTGACTGTACGCCATCACAGCTAAGTTGCCGGGCTGGTGTTGATGGCGCAGATCCTAAGGAAGGTGTGGAAGTCACCCAGCTGATGATGGATTTAGTGGAGTCGTACCTGCTTTCCCTCGCGCCGCCAAAAAGGCGGGATGTGTCAGACCCAAAGGTGCTTTACGGGAAGAGCCGCTTCTACGAATTTAAATGCCACAGTTGCCATCACCCAAAATTTGTCACTCGGGCAGACTATCCAAAAAAGGCATTGCGCTATCAGCTGATCTGGCCGTATTCAGACTTCTTACTTCACGACATGGGGTCTGATTTGGCAGATGGCGTTGGCAGTAGTGAGTGGCGCACACCACCTCTTTGGGGCATTGGTTATAGCAAAATCGTCAACCCTCTGGCGACCTTTTTGCATGATGGAAGAGCGCGGGATCTCGAAGAGGCCATCCTCTGGCACGCCGGTGAGGCGGAAGATGCCAAACAGCGCTTCACCTTGGCGCCAGTGCAACAACGGGCTGCACTGATCCGGTTTCTCGAATCCTTGTGAAGTCATTGCTGGCCGTATTCCTGGTGGTGCTTCTGACTGCTTATGCGCCACAAGGAAAATCGGCCGATACCGAGTTAATGCTCAGCGATTTTGCTTGGCAAGAGCAGTTCCTGTCACTTAAAGAGCGGCTTGAACTTATTAAAGTGGGTGTGATTCATTGCAAGATCGATGAGCAGGCCTGGCGTGACCTGGTATTTAAGTGGGGCGAGATCTATGTCCATCAACTCGGGCCAGTAGAGACGCCCGAGTACAGCGTGGGTATCATGCTCTGGCCAGATCGAAAAGGTTTTGTTACTCGAGCAGTAAAACGTTATAGCCCGGACCCCACGATCGCGTTTGATCAGCAGAGTATTGCGATCAGGGGGCTCACAGCGCTAGACAAAATTATCGCTAAGCAGCTCGACACCCCCCGGTTTTGTGAACTTGCCAATTTAATCATCGACGACCTGGTAAAACGATCTGAGTTAGCGGCTGACACAAGCATAGATCAGTACTACGAAACTCAGGATGCCTTTGAGCGAGCACAACACCGATCGATGTCGGCAATGATTGCCTGGCTCCAAGAGTCGCTTATTCCGGCGGTCAAATCAGCTGAGGCACCGCGGGGCCCGTTTGATGCCACCGATATGTCAGCCGTATTTCTGGCTGGGTGCCTGACGGGGATATCCTCCCAGTACGCACTTTACTGGGAAGATAAAGTGGATGATCTGTGGCCTGTGGTCGGGGAGGAGCTCAGGTTTATCACTAAAACGGTAGCGCTTATGGGGGCTAAAGCCACGGCTCTTGATGCCCAGCAGGTCGAGAAGGCACAGCGGCAATTGCAACGGCTCGGCGCAATCTGGTCAGAGCAGATCACGGCAGACCAGTTTGTAGGATTTAACAGTCGTGATGGGGATTAGCCGCCGAACCTTTATTGTTTCCTCGCTGCTATCCACAACGCAGTCCTGGGCAGGCATGCGCTACCCGGCGATATTATCTTGCGCAAAAAATGGCAAGGATCATCTGGTGGTCGCGCTAAACGATGATGGCCGTTGTGAATGGACCTTCCTCTTGCCAGGCCGTGGGCACGGCCTCGCTGTACGCGATGACATGGCCATTGTGGTGGGGCGCAGACCCTCAGACTGGGCCTTGATTCTAGATAGAGCCAGCGGTGAATTACGCAGTGTGATTCCCCCCCCTGACGGGATGACATTCACCGGGCATGTTGTCTGTCATCACTCGTTGTGTTTCCTGGGATGCCAGGCGAACCAGGGTTCAATGGGATATATCCTGAAGATAGATCACGTTGGCGGGGTTGAGGCGATCTTTCCCAGTGGTGGTGTAGAGCCGCATGAACTCGTTATCGATGATAAGGGGATCTTCGTTGCAAATGGCGGGAGAATCACCGATCCGGATCTTCCGCGGGTCGTTCTGAATCCGAATACGTTGGTCAGCAACCTATCACGAGTGCGAATCGGGGACGGTAAACTGCAAGATGTAATCCCCTTGCCAGATAATCTCTCATTGCGACACCTCGCAGTGTCACGCCATGGTCTGGCGGGGGCCTGTCAGTGGTCCGGGGTTCCCCAGCAGAGTCCACCGTTACTCTGGTGGCTTAAGGGGTCCAGACTTATGCCACTAGGCCCACCAGACGGTGTTTCAGCGGTATCGGTAAATGCTTATCTGGGTTCTGTTGCCTGGTGGGGTGAAAATATTATTGCTACGGCTCCACGGGGGAATCAGTACTGGGTAATCAATCCCAGCACAAATTTCGCGAGGCGATTTGAGCAGGTCGATGTTTGTGGCGTTTCGGTGCGCAAGGGCCGACTCTGGATTAGTTCAGGTGAGGGCATGATCGGTCGTCCGGAAGCACTTATGGACACGAGATGGACATTTGATAACCACTTTGTGGGTGCCTGATCAACGGCTTTTGTATTTTGTTTGTAAATAGGCTTGCGAATCATTCGTATTCGCAATATACTGAGGGCTGCCTAGTCTCAGAGTACCCCGGATGCGTATCTGTCAAGCTGCAGGCGCCGGAGCCAAGCCGATTCACGAAACTCGAACCTGTCTCTCCCTTGAACCCGAGTATGGCAAGTACGTTGGGGTAGCAGCGAATTGCCCCAAAGCCCTGGTAACCCGGTGATTGGTACAAAAGCAGGCTCCGTTGCAGCTTGTCTTGGGGCCGGACCGTCGTCTGGTGGTGCATGAGCGGCCTCATGAGATGACAGTTTTGGGCGAGAGAACTCCATTGAGCAAAAAGATTAATCTCAAAAAGCACGGGTTGATGGAAACGACACCGCGGCTGGCTATCTTAAAAATTCTGGAACTTGGAAAAGGAAAGCATGTCAGTGCGGAGGCGATCTATCGACGTTTGCTCAAGAAGAATATTCCGCTCCCGATGAGCACAGTTTACCGGGTGCTTGGGCAGTTTGAGAGCGCGGGGATAGTCCAACGGCATATTTTTGATGCAGAGCGCTCGGCAAGCGTGTTTGAACTGAACAATAAGGTTCACCACGATCACATGATCTGCATCACCTGTGGATCGGTCTCTCACTTTGTTGATAAGAAAATTGAAGAAAGGCAGCTGACGATCGCAAAAAACCTGGGTTTTGAGCTGACCGATCACAGTCTAAACATGTATGGAGTGTGTTGTTCTTGTGTAGCGATCGATGCTGCACGCGAGTCCGTATCCGAATAATCATCAGAACTGTCAATGACTATGGGAAATTCCAGTAAATATCTTGAAAAAAAGCGCCCAATAGGCCCCACCGGTGCGGTATCCCAGCGAACGATGTGGCGTGCACTGAAGCGCTGGTGTATTGGGCGTGGCTGGAGAAAGGCCTCATCGATTTTTGCTGTCGTTCGAAGAGTCAAGCGCGAGACTGATGAGATTAGTTTCAAGCGACAGATAGATATGGTCAGGACGCAGGAGATTCGTAGTCCTGTCGGACTCTAGCTGTGCATGAGATGCAGGGTGGGATTATCCGTTGAATGGAAAGTTGGCCCTGTCACACAAATCAAACCAAAGAAGCAAGGAGTGTAAAATAGAAATGAAAGTGAATCAGAGTTATTCCCTACTTGGGGCAATTGTGATCTCAGGTGTGATGGGCCTAACGCCACTGTTGGCCAGTGCCGATGAGGTCAACGTTTATAGTTACCGTAAGCCTAAACTGATCGACCCCATGTTCGCCGAGTTCACAAAACAGACGGGCATCAAGGTCAATTCGGTATTTGCCAAAAAAGGCATGATAGAGCGTTTACAAAGCGAGGGAGTCAATAGTCCGGCGGACCTGGTGTTTACCGTCGACATTGGCCGTCTGTCGGATATCAAAAATGCTGGGCTTACTCAGTCGATCAGTTCTAAACGATTCTCTAATGATATTCCCGATCATTACCGGGACCCGAAAGGCCACTGGTTCGGCTTGACGACTCGGGCACGGATTATTGTGGCATCAACAGAAAGGGTGAAGCCCGGGGAGATTATGAGCTATGAGGATCTTGCAGATCCCAAGTGGAAAGGGCGGATTTGCACGCGTTCTGGGAAACATCCTTACATGGTGGCGCTGACCGCCAGCATGATCGCCCATCATGGAGAGGCTGGGGCAAAGACATGGTTAGCGGGGCTTAAAAATAACCTCGCCCGTAAGCCTCAGGGTAACGACCGGGCCCAGGTGAAAGCCATTAAGGAGGGTGAGTGTGACGTGGCAGTCATTAATCACTACTACATGGCGAAGATGTTGAAAGATCCAGAACAGGTGCCTTGGGCGCAATCGGTCAATGTTATTTTTCCGAATCAAAGCGGCCGGGGTACCCATATGAACGTGAGTGGTATGGCGCTGACCAAGCATGCACCAAATAAGGCCGATGCGATCAAGTTAATGGAATTTCTTGCCAGCGACCAGGGGCAGAAGATGTATGTCAAGAAAAATGGGGAGTATCCGGTCAAGGCTGGAATTCCATGGAACGATCTGCAAAAGTCGTGGGGGAAATTCAAGGAAGACAATCTTAGCCTAGCCGTGATCGCGGACAATCGTGCCACTGCGATTCGAATGGCCGATCAGGTGGGTTATAACAACTGACGCGATAGCAAAAGTGGGTGCACTACAAATCCCGGAGGGCGTCTCCGGGATTTTTTTTGGGAAGGAAAGTTTGGTTTGTTGTTTTTTCACAACGTTTTTTCTAATGATGGTTTAAAATGAATAATACCAAATACGAATCATTCGTATTTGCGTCTATAATATTAACCTGTACTTGGTTCTAACGTTTCAGGCAACACACTTAAGAGGAAAACAGCAATGAAGAAACACGGCATTGTAGCGGCGATCTCAGCCGTGCTGGCCTCACCCCTGACTGTCCCGGTCGCATTCGGAGATGTTGTGGTATCGGGCTCGATGAAAACTGGCGTCGCTTATGAGGATAATAAGTGGGCCATTGTCGATAACGGGTCAGCGCTGGCATTTGAGGTTGATCATAATATGGGAGAGGACCAGACCGTCTTTGCTCTTCTTGAATTTAACGTTGATTCAGCCAAAGGATCTATCTTAAGTGGAGAAGACGAAGGAGTGACGGTTGTAGGTCTGACGGGCGATTGGGGTCTGTTGAGTTTGGGCACCCAGGACAGCACGCTGAATAGTGTGGTCGGAGGATTTATGGACGTCGGTGAGCGCTATAGCGGATCAGCCTTCCTGGGGCAGGGGTCAATGATGAATTCAGCATTCATGGCTATGCAAGTGGGACAAATTGAGGTTATGGGCGACCTGCAGATGAATTCAAATGGAGAAGATATCGACAGCGCCACGATAGGTGGGTTGTTCGAGATTGGTGAGGTCGCTATCGGAGTGGCATACCAGAATAATGACGGGTCTGACGATTATTCCGGTGTCGGCGCTGCGATAAACTTGAGTGGTATAGATTTTGCGGGCGGTTATAACGAAATGGGCAGCGACAACGCCTGGGCAATTAATACCAGCGTTGCGGGCTTGACAGTGGAATATGATCAGGATGGTGTTGGAGTCGACAGCGTGACGGCGACCTACGCCCTAGAATTAAGTGAATTTGCCTTCGTTGTTGCAGAATGGAACGGCACAGGAAGCGAGAATTCCGGTATTGTTTTCCTGCAAATGGACTTTTGAACTGTTAGCTAATGGCACTGGGGAATACAAGAGTGCAATAGGGGGGGCTTTGTCCTTTCCCTGGCGGCATTGAGTAGTTTCGACAGCCCGCCTCAGTAGCGACACTTCTAAGGATTGTTGACCATTGCGGTTTAGTCGGACGGGGCGTGGGTTACTTCCGGCTTGTGTCATTATTTTTGTCTCAAGCGCTACCCAGAAGTAGCATAGAATCCTCAGGCTGATGACCTCTAGCGCATCTTCTGCTCTGAAATTCATTCCCAGCCTGGGCCTGTCCCGCCCCGTCCAGGTGAGCGGGTGGACATTGGGCTCTGTTGTATTGGCGCTACTGGCATTGATGCCGGTGGGGGCAGTGGTGTTTTTCGCGTTCGACTCCAGTGGAGACATCTGGGACCATCTGGTCCGCACCTCTTTGTTTGGCTACATCAGCAATACGCTGTGGCTGTTGTTGGGGGTAGGAGTCAGTGTGTTTCTTACCGGCGTCTCTACCGCGTGGCTGGTGACGATGTGCCGTTTTCCCGGCAGGCGCATCTTTGAGTGGCTGCTGCTGTTTCCGTTGGCGATTCCGGCATATGTGATTGCTTATGCCTATACAGACTTTCTGGAGTACGCCGGGCCCGTGCAGGGGCTATTGCGTACCCTGTTCGGGTGGCAGAGCGCGCGGGATTATTTTTTCCCGGAAATTCGCAGTCTGGGTGGCGCAATGATATTTATGGGGCTCGTTCTATATCCCTATGTTTATCTGCTGGCACGCTCTGCCTTTCTCGAGCAGTCGGTCAATGTGTTGGAGGTCAGCCGGGTTCTCGGCAGAGGGCCATGGCGCACTTTCAGTACAGTTTCCTTGCCAGCAGCACGCCCGGCGATCGTGGTGGGGGTGTCGTTAGCTTTGATGGAGACGCTCAACGACTACGGCACGGTTGATTTTTTTGCGGTTTACACCATGACCGCGGGCCTCGTGGATGTCTGGCTGGGTATGGGCAGTCTCGCTGGCGGCGCTCAGATTGCAACGACGATGCTGGTGTTTGTCATCCTGCTGATTACGCTCGAGCGGATCAGTCGGCGCCACCAGAAGGTCTACCAGCAGCCAAGCAGTCGTTTCCGGCCACTGCCGGCTTATACCCTGAGAGGACCTCGCGCAGGTCTGGCAGTCACGGTATGTGCGTTGCCGGTATTCGCCGGGTTTGTTATTCCGGTACTGGTCCTGGGCAGGCTGGCAATCGTGTATTTTGAGGAATCCTGGACACCGGCTTTTCAGGCATATGCGTTCAATAGCTTCGCGCTTTCAGCATCGGCGGCACTACTGGCCCTGTTAGTCGCGTTGTTTATTGCCTACAGCCGGCGCCTTCATGGTGGTCGGGTGCTGGCACTGGCCACGCGCATTGCATCGCTGGGTTATGCGGTGCCGGGAGCGGTTTTGGCTGTTGGTATCCTGGTGCCTTTTGCCGCCTTTGATAACGCGTTGGATGCCTTATTGCGAGAATATGCAGGAGTCTCTTCGGGATTACTGTTGAGTGGTACTGTGGCGGCAGTATTGTTTGCGTATATTGTCCGGTTTCTGGCCGTGGCGCTGGGTCAGGTGGAATCCAGTCTGGAGAAGGTATCGCCCTCTATGGATATGGCTGCCCGCACACTGGGTTACCGCGCGGGACAGACCCTGGTGCGCTATCATCTTCCCCTGATCCGCGGTGGAATGCTGACAGCGGTGATGATCGTATTTGTTGATTGCATGAAGGAACTTCCCGCGACACTGCTGTTGCGCCCATTTAATTTTGAAACTCTGGCAACGCACGTCTACCAGTTTGCTTCTGACGAGATGCTGGGGGAGGCTGCTCTGGGCTCGTTGACTATTGTTTTGGTGGGGCTGATACCGGTCGTGTTGTTGAGTAGAATGATATCTCGTTCCCGGCTTATTCTGGGTGATCCCGCAGGGTAGCGGTATATGAATCCAACGCAATCCCAGGAGGGCGACCGATCACCAGTGGCTGCACGGCCACTGTTAGAGGTCCGGACCATCTCATGCAACTACGAGTTGGAGCGGGCGGTCTTTGATCTGAGTCTGACAGTGAATCGGGGTGAGCAGGTCTGTCTGCTCGGGCCCAGTGGCTGCGGCAAAACCACTGTGCTGCGTGCCATCGCCGGTTTTCACCCGGTGCTGACCGGTGGCATCTTTATCAATGATCAGCAGGTCTCAGCGGTAGGTGCGATGGTGCCGCCGGAGGCGCGACGCGTGGGCATGGTGTTTCAGGATCACGCGCTCTTCCCTCACCTATCTGTCCGACAGAATATTGCCTCGGGATTACGCCAGTTTTCCGAACGGGAAAGTACCCAGGCGGTTGGCGAACTGCTCGAGCGCATGGGCCTGGTCTACCATGCCGACCGTTATCCTCATGAGCTTTCGGGTGGCCAACAACAGCGTGTGGCACTGGCACGGGCGTTGGCACCAAAGCCGTTACTTTTATTGATGGATGAGCCTTTTTCCAGCCTGGATCAGGAGTTGCGTGAGCGCATGGGTCAGGAAGTTTCCGACATGCTCAAGGAGAGCGATATTACCTGTGTGATGGTCACTCATGATCAGAATGATGCCTTCGCGCTGGGCGATATGGTCGGGGTCATGGCCGATGGTGCCATCGTGCAATGGGATACGCCCTACAATCTTTATCACCGGCCCCGGGATCACTTCGTAGCTGACTTTATCGGCAACGGGATATTCCTTGCCGGGAATCTGGCTTCGGACAGACGTGTGACAACCGCGCTGGGCGATCTGGATAGTGATACCGTTCTCGACTGGACACAGGGTTCGCCGGTCGAGGTGCTGATCCGACCCGATGATGTGGTTCATGACCCACAAGGATCGATTCAGGCCAGGGTAATGCGCCGGGCCTTTAAAGGTGCCGAGATCATGTATACGTTGCGCACTGCCAATCACATCACCCTGCTGGCGTTGTTTCCCAGTCACGCCAATTTTGATATCGGGGATGAAGTGTCTGTCCGCCTGGAAGTAGATCACCTGGTGGCGTTTGCCCGAGGCTCCGAATCCGGTTAAACGGATCTCATCTGGGCCTTATCCTTCAGCGCAGGTGATCCAGGCGCCGGCGATGGTAGATTGAGTAATGGCGAACCGAAGCGGGAGCGTGAGCGATAGCGGTTGATAGGGCGAGCAGCACAAAAAACAGTGCTGTCGCGCTGTCGGGCCATATTGTCATTGCCGCAACTAAAGCCAGTTTGGCGATGACGGCCTGACCGCACAACTGGATCAACCAGGCGCCATTTGAAAAGGTGTACAGCCCGGCCAGGCCCAGCCCCGTTACCAGCACAGCGATGGCGGCGTTCTGTCGCAGGTACAAGCCTTCAACTGTTAGCAGCGATACCCCAAGCATGATGATCCCGGCCAGGTGCAGGGCGCGCAGGCTGATGTTGACCCAGCGCTGCCCAGGAAAAAAGCGTGAGTGCTGAGGGAAAAAGGATGCTTTGAGGAACAATGAATACGGGGTGTTGGCAAAGTGGCTGAGCGAGTTCAATCCGGCTCAAACGGTGTCAGGTAAGCATCCAGTATAGAGAGATTTTCAGCGCTTTCCTTGATCTCGATCCGGGCAATGGCTCGATGATGCACCTCATCGGGTCCATCGGCATAGCGTAGTGCGCGACCCCAGGTCCAGTGATCTGCCAGCGGGGTATCCGGGCTGACGCCCATGGCACCAAATGCCTGCATTGCCCGGTCCAGCACCGTCGTGTGCAGCATCGGCACCAGCGCCTTGATCATCGAGATTTCTTTGCGTGCGGCTTTGGCGCCGTGTTCATCAATAAGCCATGCCGTTTTCAGCACCAGGAGTCGGGCCTGTTCGATTTCGATACGGGAACGGGAGATCCATTCGGCCACACTGCCGTGCTCATGCAGGTACCGGCCGAAGGTCTTTCGCTCCTGTGCCCGACGCGTCATCAGTTCTAGCGCCAATTCTGCCGCACCGATGGAGCGCATGCAGTGATGAATACGCCCCGGCCCCAGCCGGGCCTGCGCCAGGGCGAAACCGGATCCTTCCTCCCCCAGCAGATTGCTCGCCGGAACCCGCACGTTTTCAAAAGTGATCTCGCAGTGGCCCTCGGGATGATGGTGATTCATGACGGTCAGGTTTCGCACCACCGTTACGCCGGGGGTATCCAAGGGCACCAGCACCATGCTCTGCTGGCGGTAGGTGTCAGCCTCCGGATTGGTTTTTCCCATGACGATGAGTAACTGGCAGTTAGGATGCGCCGCGTTGGTGATCCACCATTTTCGGCCGTTGATCACGTAATCATTGCCATCTGGAGTGATAGAAGTCTGGATGTTAGAGGCATCCGAGGATGCGGTGTCCGGTTCTGTCATGGCAAAAGCGGACCGGATCTCTCCGTTTAACAGCGGTGTAAGCCATTGCTCAGCCTGATCGGGCGTGGCGAACAGGTGGAGCAGTTCCATGTTGCCCGTATCGGGAGCACTGCAGTTAAAGACTTCTGAAGACCAGCTGATCCGCCCCATGATCTCTGCCAGCGGGGCATACTCCAGGTTTGTTAACTGGGTGCCAGGTTCATCAGACTTAAGTCCTGGTAGGAAGAGATTCCACAATCCCTGTTGGCGAGCCAGTGCTTTGAGGTCTTCGATGAACGAGACCGGGAAAATTCCGCTTTCCACTTCTTTTTTCCACTGGCCAATCCGCGGCACAATGTGGGCGTCAGCAAAATCCTGAACCTGGGTGCGCAGACCTTCAATTTTGGCGGAATAGGCGAAATCCATAAGACTTATCTCCTGGGCTTGGGTCCCGATGCTAACAAGGATGGATCTGGCATTCCAACAGTTTGGGGTCGTTTCACGCCAGCGGGCGGTGGGGCCTGTTCAGGGTTCCAGTACAATTTTGCCCTGTACCAGGCGCTGTTGAATCGTTTCAAGTGCGTTTGCAGCCTGGGTAAGAGGCATTACCGCATGAAGCCGGGGTTGCACAGTGCCCACAGCCGCCATGTTAAAGAGCTGCTGATGGTTGGCTTGCGCCTGTGCTGGTTCATTCTCACAAAAACTGCCCCAGAATACGCCCACGACGCTGTAACCCTTCACCAGGGGCAGGTTCAGCGGTAGCTGTGGTATCTCACCGTCGGCAAAACCAATGATCAGCCACCGGCCGTTCCAGCCGAGCGAGCGGCTCAAGCTGCCTGCGAGTGTTCCGCCGACGGGATCAAAGATGACGTCTGCACCTGCGCCACCGGTGAGTGACTTGACGGCCTCGCGTATATCATCTTCGCTGGTATTGATCGCGACATCCGCGCCGTGTTGCCTGGCAGTATCCATTTTTTCCTGGGTAGAGCAGGCTGCGATCACACGCGCACCCAGGGCGTGGCCGATCTGTACCGCGGCAAGGCCGGTACCGCCAGCGGCGCCGGTCACCAGCAGGGTTTCACCAGTCTGTAATGCTCCCCGTTGCACCAGCGCGTGGTAGGCTGTGCCATGTGCACATAACAAAGCCCCCGCTTGGGCAAACTCAAGGGTTGGTGGTAAAGGATAGGCATGACTCGCGGGCACTGTCACTGCTGCAGCATAGGTGCCAAACCGCGGGCTCATTGCTGCGACCCGATCTCCAGGGGAAAAATCCGATACCCGCTCACCGACCGCATCCACCGTACCGGCGCATTCAATGCCAGGAATAAACGGCAGCTCCGGCTTTACCTGGTACAGTCCCTGCACCAACAGGGCATCGGGAAAATTGACCCCTACTGCGCTGACCCGTACGCGAATTTCACCCGGACCTGGCGTTGGCTTGGTCAGCTGGCGATGTTTCAGATTCTTAACCGGGCCATACTGCTCGCAGACCATGGCATCCATCATGGCTCCTCCTTATTGATTATTTCCATTCCCATCTGTGCCAGCTTCGGAGCCAGTTCCCCCACCTGGATGGCTTTCTGGCTCGATGCGTTACCTGCCAAAGCGCGCTTCATGACCCCCTGACAGATCGCCGCGAGCCGGAAAAAACTGAAGGCAAGATAAAAAGTCCAATGGGTGATCGGGCCAATACCACGCAAGGCACAGTATTGGGTGATGATCTGATGTTCAGTGGGAATACCCAGATCACCCCGGTTGCGCCCCGCCAGACCCTGGATCTGTCCGGTGTGAGGCATGCGCAGACACATGCAAAAGTAGGCCAGATCAGCAAAAGGGTGCCCTAGTGTCGACAGTTCCCAGTCGATGACCGCCTGGATCCGGTTGCAACCGGGTGTCATGATGAGATTATCCAGGCGGTAATCCCCATGGATCAATGCACTCTGGCCATCGTCTTCGGGTGTGTTGTGTTTCAGCCAGGTTATCAGTGACTCCATGGCCTCAAAATGAACAGTCTCGCTTGCCCGGTATTGATCAGTCCAGCGTCGGAGTTGGCGCTCAAAATAGTTACCCGGCCGTCCAAAATCAGTTAGTCCGATAGAGGCCGGTTGCAGTGAGTGGAGCTGCGCCAGGACAGCTATTTCGTGATCATAAATCTCTGATCGCTTCGCTTCGGGTAATTCTGGCAATGCCGGGTCCCAGAAAATCTGACCTTCTTCGTAACTCATGATGAAAAAGATCGATCCAATCACGCCTGGATCTTCACATAGGCACAGGACGTGGGGTACCGGTACTGCCGAACCCTCAAGTGCCTGCATTACCCGGAACTCGCGTTCTACGGCGTGGGCGGATTTCAGTAACACCCCGGTGGGTTTGCTGCGCAGCACATAGCTTCCATTAACACTTTGCAGAAGGAAGGTGGGGTTGGATTGGCCGCCTATGAATTTCTCTATCGATGTCAAAGTACCCATGCCAGGTGCTGCTGAGTTCAGGTACTGCTCCAGCCGGGCGAGGTTTATGGTTTCTTTGCTCATACTGAACGGATCATCGTCTTATGGCGCTGAGGTGATACCTCTCTTAAGGTGCCCCTCGGCAGGCTGGATTCTGAATCCAAGTCTACCCATATCAGAAATTGCCGTGGGTGTAAGATTCAGGGCAAAATCATTAGCAATCCTGCCCGCTGTGGATACAGCTGTTGTACCGTTCAGTCAGACGCGGATGATTTTTCCAGTTCCTCCTTTTTCTGCTGACGCCACAGTTGTGCATAAAGCCCGTTTTGGGTGAGCAACTGCGGGTGCGTGCCCTGTTCAGTAATCTGCCCATCTTCCAGCACCAGGATCTGGTCGGCATTAACCACGGTGGATAGTCGGTGCGCGATCACCAGTGATGTTCTTCCCTGAGAAATACGGGCCAGGTTGTTCTGAATCTCATTCTCTGTAGCACTGTCGAGAGACGAAGTCGCTTCGTCAAAGAAGAAGATCTCAGGATTGCGCAGTAGTGCCCGAGCGATAGCAACACGCTGTTTTTCTCCTCCGGACAATTTCAGACCTCGTTCCCCAACCAGCGTTTCATAGCCGGCTGGCAGGTTCTCTATAAAATCGTGCAGGTGTGCGGCGCGGGCGGCAGCCAGTATGCGGTCCCTGTCTGCCTGGGGGTCACCGTAGGCTATGTTGTAGTAGAGGGTATCATTGAACAATACCGTATCCTGCGGTACAACGCCGATCGCCCGGCGCAAAGAGTGCTGGGTGATGCTGCGAATATCCTGGCCATCGATAAGGACTTGGCCTGCTTGGGGGTCGTAGAAGCGCAGCAGCAACCGGCTGATGGTAGATTTACCGGCCCCGGTAGGTCCCACAATTGCTGTGGTGGTGCCGGGGTCAACGGTAAAACTGACATTGTGCAGAATACGCCGCTCCGTTTCATAGTTAAAATCCACATTGCGAAACTCTATGGCACCGCCGTTGTGTTTAAGGGGGCGGGCGTCGGCAGCATCGGCCACGTCGGTGCTTTCATCCATCAATGAAAAAAGATTTTCCATGTCCACCATGGCCTGGCGAATCTCCCGGTACACGGTTCCCAGCATATTCAGTGGGATCGCCAATTGCATCAGGTAGGTATTGACCACCACGAAGTCACCGACAGTCATGTCTCCATCGCGGATATCGAGCGCGGCCAATACCAGCATCAGGGTCACGCCGACGGTAATTACTGCCGCCTGGGCCACGTTCAGCAAAGATAGGCTTTCTCGGGTGCGCACGGCGGCTTTTTCATAATCTGCCAGAGCGCTGTCGAGGCGGTTAACTTCGTGGGCCTCGTTGTTGAAGTAGCGCACGGTTTCGAAGTTCAGCAGAGAGTCAACAGTACGGGTGCTGATGTCGTTGTCGGCATCGTTCATCTGTCGGCGAATCCGTGTACGCCAGGCAGTAATCACAAAGGTCAGCCACACGTAAACAGCGATGGTCACGATGGTGACCGCGGTATAGACAAAACCGAAAAGCGCCCAGAGTATGCCGCCAACGAGCAGCACTTCGATCAGGGTGGGGGCGATATTAAAAGCAACGAAAGACAGCAGGAACTGGATGCTGTTGGTGCCCCGGTCAATAAACCGGTTGAGCGCACCGGTCTTGCGCGACAGATGAAAGCGCACGGACAGGGCATGCAGATGCCGGAAGACTCGTAGCGCTAGAGTGCGCACTGCATTCTGGGCAACCCGAGCAAACAGGGCGTCGCGTAACTGGTTCAGCACCAGTGACGAGAGCTTGAACGCGCCGTAGGCGAGGATCACCGCGAGCGGAATGCCCAGCCAAAGCCCTTGCTGTTGGTCCAGATTGCCCAGCTGATCGACGGCATCACCCAGCACTAAAGGAACATAGACATTAGCCGCTTTGGCCAATACCAGGCTCAATAAGGCAACGATCACCCGCGCCTGCAGGTCATGGCGTCGGCTCGGCCACAGGTATGGCAGCAGCGTAAAAAAAGTTCTCAGCGAATGAGAACGCCCGGCTTGATTCATAAACAGTAAAGTGGTGTTAAGTGGCGTACGATGAGGTGCAGGGGCCGGGTTAATCCCGCATTACGCCCGGGCTCATCCCACGGGTTGCCATGTCAGCGCCGGTTCGTCCATCAAGGCGGCCTGTTCGCGCAGATCCAGAATATGCTGCTCCCAGCAGCGAGGCGTATTAAACCATGGGAAAGCCCTGGGGAAGGCGGGGTCCTCCCAGCGCCGGGCAAGCCAGGCGTAGTAATGCATCAGGCGCAGTGTACGAAGTGCCTCAATCAGATTCAGCTCAGCCGGGTCGATGTCAGCAAATGCGGTATAGCCCTCCAGCAGAATGGCCAGACTGAGTTCACGCTCATTTCGCTCGCCCGACAGGAACATCCACAGATCCTGTACCGCGGGGGCCATGCGAGAATCGTCCAGGTCCACCAGGTGCGGGCCATCGTCGGTCCAGAGAATGTTGCCGCTGTGACAGTCACCGTGGACCCGGATAAGTTTTATGTTGGGGCAACGTTGGTAACACCATTGCACCCGTTGAATCAGATCCTGGCTTAACGATTCGTAGGCGGGTACCAGTTCAACGGGAATAAAGTCGTTCTCGAGAAGAAACTTGGCACAATGGGAGCCGAAGGTCGTGACATCCAGTGTTGGACGATGCTGGTAACTTGTCTCAGAGCCCAACGCATGCATGCGCCCGATAAAACGACCCAGTTGGCGCAGTTGATCGGGGCTTTCAAAATCGGGCGCTCGGCCACCGCGGCGTTCGAAAAGGGCAAAGCGATAGTTGCCATGTTGTAACAGGGTGTTGCCCGACGCATTGGCCAGTGGTGGCACCAGGGCGATCTCACGAGCCGCAAGTTTCAGGGAAAAGTCATGCTCCTCGAGAATGGCGGCATCGCTCCATCGACCGGGTCGGTAAAATTTGGCAACCACTGCACTGCCATCTTCCAGTCCAACCTGGTAGACCCGATTCTCATAACTGTTCATCACCAGTAATCGACCGTCGCTACGATAGCCCTGGCTGTCTACCGCGGCCAGCACCTGGTCAGGGCCCAGTTTCTGGTAGTCGTTGTTAACGAGGTCGTTCATATCGATTTCAGGCGGCGTGTCATCCGGGTACCCTGGAGGGGGTCATCCGCATAGCACCCATGATGAGCAGGTTGCCCACTACTGCGTAGGCGCCAAACAGGGCACAGACCCAGTGTATGGGAAACCCCATGTCCATCAAAATTCCCATACTCACAGGCCCCAGCGCCGAGGCAAGTACCGAAATGGCCATGTACAGGCTCTTGATTGCTCCCAGGTGTTCAACGCCATAGAGTTCTGCCCACAGCGCAGAAACCGATGTATGTGAAAATCCCGTGTGGATTCCCAGCATCAGCATGTAGGGGATTGCTGCCAGGGGATGGTCTGCGACGGCCAGGATAAAACAGCCCGCCGCCAACGGGACCAGCATAATCTGCACAACCTTGACTGCACGAAAACGGTCAACCAGTGGCCCTGCGAAGAGCATGGTGACAATACAGGCCAGCGCGTAGATTGCGTAGGTACCCGTAATCCACTCGCCTGACCAGCCTTTGGCCTGTGCCACATTCAGATGATGAAAGAAGAAGGCGGTCCCAATCAGGGAAGAGGACAGGATTCCTGGGCTCATGACGTAAAACCGGGGGTCACGCAGTACTTCGGCACGAGTCCAGGAGGCCTTTCCTCGCCCGGTCGAATCAGCATTCTCCGAAAGGTTTTTCAGATGCTGCTGGTGGAAGCGATCATGGCCGCTTAACAGCCACAGCGCTGCCGGTATCAGCGTGATACTCACGAGCAGCGCGGCACCGGTATAGGTCCAGCGCCACCCTAGCATCGCAATGAATAGAACCGCCAGAAAGGGGAGTGCCGCCTCGCCAACGGTATAGCCCAGCGAGGCAATGGCAATAGCCCGGCCCCGGTCCCGGTCAAAGTAGCGCGCCATACTGGTGATGGCGATATGAGAGGCCAGCCCCTGGCCCGAATGGCGTAGCAGGAATATGCCCAGCACCAGGGCTACGGGTCCGGGGACTATAGCCATGTAGGTACAGGCACCGACCAGGAATACACACACAGCCAGGGCGTAGCGCGGCAGGCGAAATCGGTCAATTAACCCGCCTGTGAAAGGCATCACCAAAGCGCTTGCCAGGGTTCCTGCCATGTAGATGCTGCCCCAAAGCGTGTGGCTGAGACCAAATTCAGCTTGGATTTGGGGGCCGAATACACCAATGAAGTAGGTCTGGCCAAAACTGGAGTACAACGCCATCAGAAAACTGAAGATCACCAGTCGACTATTGGTGCGAAAGAGTTTTTGGTAGGCAGAGATGGACATCTTTCAGGAGAAAATAAACGGCAATGATGAAATTGTTAATGGCTTTGTCTGAGGCCAGACCTGGTCGAGTTCAAAGGTCTTGGCGATATCATCACTCACACCAGCCATTTTGGCGAGCGGACAATAGCACAGGGCCTCAAGCTACCCACTCTCATCGTTGCTGAGATTTCTCATCACTCCCGCTGGATTGTGGCCGCGCTATCCTATGTAAAAAGCACGGGCCGGGACTTGATCGACAGCCCGGATAGTGGCCTTTTCTATAGGGAGGAAACTTACAGTCCCGACAGTGCAGCTGAGCCTGCCCCGGCTAGCTAGGATCATTTCTGGGTTGCCTGCCGGCGAAAAGCTGTGGCCTCAGTTTGGGAGTGGCTTCTGAGGGCCTTGTCAACGCCAGATTCTAAGTCGCAAATCCAATCTTTTGATAGCGACAGGGAGTTATTGCCCCTCTATAATGCGCCACCGCGCCTTTTGGTGCCTACCCCTCCAGGATACTCAGGATGCATCCCGCTATTGCCAATTTGCGCAACGTTGCAATCATTGCCCATGTCGATCATGGCAAGACTACGTTGGTGGATCAGCTGCTTCGGCAATCTGGAACGTTAGTCTCACACGGTGAGATGACCGATCGGGTCATGGATTCAAATGATCTCGAGCGCGAGCGCGGTATCACCATCCTATCGAAAAATACTGCTATCCGATGGCAGAAATGGCGGATCAATATCGTGGATACACCAGGGCATGCTGACTTTGGGGGTGAAGTCGAGCGGGTATTATCGATGGTCGATTCGGTATTGCTGTTGGTCGATGCAGTAGAGGGGCCGATGCCACAGACGCGTTTTGTGACGCAAAAAGCCCTGAGCCATGGGCTTCGCCCGATCGTAGTGATCAATAAGGTAGACCGTCCCGGCAGTCGTCCTGACTGGGTGGTAGACCAGACGTTTGACCTGTTCGACCGCTTAGGCGCCTCAGACGAGCAGCTCGATTTTCCAGTGATTTATGCCTCAGCGCTACTGGGTTGGTCGGCTAAGGGGGCTGATCCGGGCGCGGCCGATGATATGCAGGTACTGTTCGAGGCAATCGTGGCACACGCCCCAGTGCCGCCTGTTAACCCTGATGGCCCGTTCCAGATGCAGATCAGCGCTCTGGATTATTCTTCTTATGTAGGGGTGATCGGCATTGGCCGCATTCAACGCGGTCAGATCTCACGTAACGATACCGTGGCGGTGGCCGCACCCGATGGGAAGATTCGCAAGGGCCGCGTATTGCAGATTCTGGGGTTCCAGGGGCTCGAGCGGGTTGAATCAGAAACCGCTCTCGCTGGAGATATTATTGCGCTAACCGGGCTTGATATGCTGGGTATCTCTGACACGCTGTGCGATCCCGATGTAGTCGAGCCGTTGCCTCCCCTCAGTGTGGATCAGCCTACACTGAGCATGACTTTCCAGGTCAATAACTCCCCCTTCGCTGGCCGCGAGGGAAAATTTGTGACCAGCCGTAACCTCAAGGAGCGCCTTGAACGTGAGTTGATTCACAACGTCGCCTTACAGGTAGAACCCATGGAGGATCTCGATAAGTTTCGAGTCTCCGGCCGGGGCGAATTACACCTGTCAATTCTGATTGAGAACATGCGCCGGGAAGGATACGAGCTGGCGATTTCCCGCCCTGAGGTCATCATGCGTGAGGACGGGGGCGAAGTACACGAGCCCTTTGAAACCCTCACAGTGGACGTGGAGGAAGATTACCAGGGCCGCGTCATGGAGCGTCTCGGGGAGCGCTGCGCTGAGTTGCGCGATATCGTACCTGACGGTCGTGGCCGGGTTCGGATCGATTATTTTGTGCCCAGTCGAGGGTTGATCGGGTTTCGCTCCGAGTTTCTGACGATCAGTTCAGGCACCGGATTGATGTATCACGCCTTTGATCATTACGCCTGTAGGATCGAGGGAAATCTGGCTGAGCGTAACAATGGCGTTCTGGTGTCCATGTCGGCCGGTAAGGCACTGGCTTATGCGTTGTTCAATCTGCAGGAGCGGGGACGCTTGTTCATCGGCCATGGCGCCGAAGTCTACGAAGGTATGGTGATCGGCATTCATTCACGATCCAACGACCTGGTGGTGAACCCGTTGAAGGCCAAGCAGTTAACCAATATCCGTGCTGCGGGTACTGATGAGAATCTTTTGCTGACCCCGCCAGTGGTGACCACCCTTGAATATGCGCTGGAGTTCATAAACGAAGATGAACTGGTCGAGGTCACACCCAAATCAATCCGGATCCGCAAGAAATGGCTGCGTGAGCACGAAAGAAAGCGTGCCAGCCGCGCGGCTTAGCTCTGAAAGGGGTTCAACGCCAGAGGCTCAGACCTCTTCTCCGGCTAGATAGAGCCAGGTCGGTACGACACTATCCGGATTCAGTGAGACGCTCTCGATCCCCTCATCCATAAGCCAGTGTGCGAGGTCGGGGTGATCCGATGGCCCCTGACCGCAAATGCCAACGTATTTTCCTGCTTTACGGCAGGCTGAGATAGCCTGGTGTAGCAGCACCTTAACCGCATCATCGCGTTCATCAAACAGGTGGGCAATGTCTCCTGAATCTCGATCCAGGCCCAGCGTTAGCTGCGTCAGATCGTTGGAGCCAATGGAGAAGCCGTCAAAGAATTCCAGGAACGCCTCGGCCAGCAGAGCGTTAGAGGGAATCTCACACATCATAATGATTTTCAGGTCATTCTGGCCACGGACCAGGCCGTTAGCCGCCAGCAGTGCAATAACTTCACGGGCCTCCGCCAGGGTGCGGACAAAAGGGACCATGAGCCAGATGTTGGTGAGACCCATTTCATCGCGGACAAACTTTAGCGCTTGGCACTCGAGCTCAAAACACTCGCGAAAACTTTGGTCGATATAGCGCGATGCACCCCGGAATCCCAGCATGGGATTATCCTCGGCTGGCTCATAGTCCCGCCCGCCGATCATGTTGGCATATTCGTTGGATTTGAAATCGGATAGCCGGACGATCACCTGCTTTGGGCTGAATGCGGCGCCGATGTGTGAGATACCCTCGGCCAGTTTCTTGACATAGAAATCGATCGGATCACGGTAGCCCGCTATGGCTTCATCAACGCGGGCCCGCACGGCGTCGGTAAGCTGATGGTAATTCAGCAGTGCCTTGGGGTGAACACCGATGGTGTTGTTGATAATGAATTCGAGCCGTGCCAGCCCGACTCCGGCATTGGGCAGGTTCTGAAAATCAAATGCCCGCTCAGGGTTGCCGATGTTCATCGTGATCTTGAAGGGGAGTTTGGGCATGTGCGCCAGGTCTATCCGTTCGATTTCGAACTCCAGTTGCCCCTGGTATACATAGCCGGTATCCCCTTCGGCACAGGAGACTGTGACCGGCACGCCCTCTGACAGGGCAGAAGTGGCTTTACCGCAGCCGACTACGGCAGGGATGCCCAGTTCACGGGCAATAATGGCCGCATGACAGGTGCGTCCGCCGCGGTTGGTCACGATAGCTCCGGCCCGTTTCATCACGGGCTCCCAGTCTGGGTCAGTCATGTCGGTGACCAGGATGTCGCCATCCTGAACTTTGCCCAGATCTTTTACTGAGGGCACGACCCTGACCATTCCCGAACCGATCCGGTTGCCGATACTGCGGCCTTTGCAAAGTACCGGACCCGTTTCTTTCATTTGATAACGTTCCAGTACCTGCTGGGGGTTACGGCTTTGAACAGTCTCCGGTCGCGCCTGCAGTATGAATAATTCGGCTGATCCCCCATCCAGCCCCCACTCGATATCCATAGGCCGCCCATAGTGTTTTTCGATCGTCATGGCCATTGTGGCTAGCGCCTCAACCTGGTCGTCGTTGAGGGAGAAGCGATTTCGTTCCTGGGTGGTGGTCTCTACGGTTTTAACCGGCGGTGAGTCGCCCGGATCGGCATACACCATCTTGATTAATTTGCTGCCCAGGTGTCGTCGGACGATCGCAGGCCGCCCGCTTGCCAGTGTGGGTTTGTGCACATAAAACTCATCGGGATTAACGGAGCCCTGGACGACACATTCACCCAGCCCGACACTGGCAGTAATAAAGATCGCGTCGGTAAACCCGGATTCGGTGTCTAGCGTAAACATGACACCGCTCGCGCCGGTCTCACTTCGCACCATGCGTTGAATACCGGCTGAAAGTGCCACCTGAGCGTGGTCAAAGCCCTGATGGACCCGGTAGGCTATCGCGCGATCATTAAATAGTGAGGCGAATACCTCGTGTACCGCAGTGAGCACGTTGTTGATACCGCTGACATTGAGGAAACTCTCTTGTTGCCCAGCAAAGGAAGCTTCCGGAAGATCCTCGGCAGTAGCTGAAGAGCGCACCGCTACCGGGCTGTCCTGACCCAGTTGGGCATAATGTTCCCGGATCTGCTGTTCAAGGGCCTCGGGCAGGGGGGCCTGCAGTATCCAGTCGCGAATGCATTTTCCAGTAGCTGCCAGACTGGATACGTCATCCACGTCGAGGTCTTGCAGAAGGCCATTGATCCGCTGTGCCAGGTTATCCGTCTCAAGGAAGTCCCAGAAAGCCTGTGCAGTGGTGGCAAATCCGTCTGGTACGTCGATCCCGGCATCATCCAGTTGGCTGATCATCTCGCCCAACGAGGCATTCTTGCCACCGACGACTGGGACATCATCCATCCCTAACCCGGTGAACCAGCGGATATAAGGCTCTTTCACTGGCATCGGCATTCGGTGAGAATAGTGCCGTACATTTGCTGAGCGGTGCTGGAATATAGCCAGCGGAGTTTGATCATGGGGTTACCTAAAAAATCTGTTTTTGTGGTTTCTGACCGCACCGGCCTGACAGCCGAGGAACTTTGTCGTAGCCTGCTGACCCAGTTTCCAGGCCTCCATTTTATGACAACCGTGCTCCCGTTTATTGATTCGGATGATAAATTGAGCGAGGTCGTCAGCCAAATAAATCTCGCGAGTGAGACCGATGAGTCAAGGCCCATCGTCTTTGTGACATTTGTCAACGCCGAGTATCGCAAGCGTATTGACCAGGCCAGAGCCCTGGTTATTGATGTATTCAGTTCGTTCATGGGCGTGCTCTCGCGTGAGCTCAACACGACGCCAAGCTGGCAGGCGGGCCACAGTCACGGCGTTACTGACAATGCCCGATATAACTCCCGGATTGATGCGGTGCATTTCGCGATGGATTGCGATGATGGTGTCAATACGGATGCTTACGATCAGGCAGATGTCATCCTGATGGGGGTTTCCAGAAGTGGGAAAACGCCTACGTGCGTGTATCTGGCGATGCATTTCGGGCTGTACTGTGCCAACTACCCCCTCACAGATGATGATTTCATTGATGACAAACTGCCTGAAGTGTTACGCCCTTATCGGGGCAGATTGCTTGGTCTGACCATCGATGCACGACGGCTGCATGAGATCCGCCAGAAGCGACGTCCGGATAGCCCGTACGCAGATTTGGCGCGGTGCCAGTCAGAGGTGCGACGCGCCGAAGGGCTCTACCGTCACTATCGTATTCCAATGTCTGATACCTCGGGAATCTCAGTGGAGGAGATCGCAACGATCCTGCTACAACAGACAGGAATCCGGCGTGAACTTCTCGGTTGATCCGCTCCGGATTGCTCGCAGATGAAGGTGCCGAAGGTTGGTTTTGTCAGTCTGGGCTGCGCCAAGGCAACGGTAGACTCCGAGCGGATTCTGACGCAGTTAAAGGCTGAGGGTTACGGGTTTTCAGAGCGTTACGAGCAGGCCGATGTGGTGGTGGTCAACACCTGCGGCTTCATTGAATCCGCCGTGGACGAATCTCTTGAGGTTATTGCCGACGCGTTGGGCGCCAATGGTCGGGTCATCGTTACCGGCTGTCTTGGGGCCAAAACCGAACTGCTTAAAGAGAAATTCCCGAACCTGCTGGCAATCACCGGGCCTCAGGATTGCGAAGCCGTCATGGCAGCAGTGCATGCTGAAGTGCCGCCCCGGCATGAGCCGTTTTATCACCTGTTGCCCCCTGGTGGCGTCAAATTGACGCCGCGCCATTATGCTTACCTTAAGATTGCCGAGGGCTGTAATCACAAGTGCACGTTTTGCATTATCCCGACGATGCGCGGCCGCTTGGTCAGCCGAATGCCCAGTGATATTTTAGGTGAGGCACAAAGCCTGGTTGAGGCCGGGGTGCGTGAGTTGCTGGTGGTATCCCAGGATACCAGCGCCTACGGGGTGGACCAGAGGGGCCAGACAGATCTGGCAACGGGTAAGGCGCTTCGCCCGCATATTACCGATCTTGCCCGGGGTCTGGGTGAGTTGGGAGTCTGGGTTCGGCTGCACTACGTATACCCTTATCCCCATGTCGATGAACTGGTTGATCTTATGGCATCGGGTTTGATCCTGCCCTACTTGGATGTGCCGTTTCAACATGCCAGTTCGAGAATATTGCGCCTGATGAAACGCCCGGCGAGCGGTGAGGGTAACCTGGCCCGGGTTCAGTCCTGGCGTAAAAAGTGCCCGTCTCTTGCAATACGCAGCACTTTCATTGTGGGTTTCCCCGGTGAAACAGAGGATGACTTTGCCGAACTGCTGAACTTTCTACGCCAAGCGCAGTTAGAACGGGTGGGTTGTTTTGTTTACTCGCCCGTTTCTCAGGCCCGTGCCAACAGCTTGCCCGACCCGGTTGATCCGGAACTGGCTCACGCGCGCCGGGACGAATTGATGGCGCTCCAGGCGGATATCTCCCATGCCAGATTGGCCCGTCGGATCGGCAGCCGATGCACGGTGTTGGTCGACGAAGTGAACGGGGCCGAGATAGTGGCTCGTAGCGCAGGAGAGTCGCCTGATGTCGACGGTGTGGTGCGATTACCCGCCACCGAGGGTGTCGCAGTGGGTGATCGGTTAAGCGTGGAAATAACCGGTTGTGATGCTTACGACCTGACGGCGACGCTACTTGAGTTTGAGCCCTGACCGCATCGCGCTCCTGCCAGTCTCTTGGAACATATGGTCGTTATCTGCGCGGCCCGGCTGAAACCAGATAGTGCGCAGAGTGTGCGAATGTGGATGATCCGGATATGAGCTGGCGCGCAAGCCCGGTGTGGGTGATCACCCCGGTCAGGCGCCCGATCTGTCAACGCCCCCGTTAAGCCATCATCCCAAAACTTAAGGCAGGGCCCCATTGTGGATCCTGGCTCCATTAGAGGGTAATGATCGTTTAGTTGACTAAAAACTGAAATTATTCCATTCTCTGGCACTGATCCGTAAAAAAAACATAAATATGCTGGAAATAGGAAGTTCATTCAGTCTCGCAATTTCATTGATCGGTAGCCTTGACCCCGATTTGGTCGAGATCGTCAGTCTCTCATTGCGGGTCAGTCTGTCGGCAGTCGGGGTGGCGTTAGTCCTGGGATTGCCACTCGGCGCGGCAATTGCCATGGGCAATTTCAAAGGCAGGCTGAGTCTGATTGTGGTGAGTAATGCCCTGATGGGATTGCCCCCGGTTGTGGTCGGCCTGCTCGTTTATCTGGCACTCTCCCGATCAGGCCCGTTGGGTGTGCTGGGTTTGCTCTACACGCCCTGGGCGATGATCATTGCCCAGGTGGTACTTATTACGCCAATCGTTGTGGCACTGACCCGAGAGATCATAGAACAACTGCACGGCGAGTACGCGGAGTACTTTGCCTCTTTGGTGCTCAGCCACCCCCGCCGTGTCGGGACTTTATTGTGGGAGGGTCGTTTCAGCCTGGTTACCGTCTGCCTCGCCGGTTTTGGACGAGCTATTGCTGAAGTCGGCGCTGTGATGGTGGTCGGTGGGAATATCGACCATCTGACCCGGGTGATGACCACAGCGATCGCACTCGAGACATCCAAAGGAGATCTCGAGTTAGCACTGGCGCTGGGCATTGTACTGATGCTGCTGGCGCTGAGCGTTAACGCTGTGATTGCCCTGATCCGACCAGCAGATTCTCCCGGCGCGAGTGCCGTGACTGTACGGTGAGTGGCCTATGGTGTGCGCTGATCTTCAGCTTCAGGCAACCAAGCTTTAACGGCTGGTGGGCCCTTAATGTGAAGTTTATGAGCCGCAGTGTCTGCTATGCCTTTCCCCTGATCTTGATACTGGGATGGCCAACGACCGCGCTAGCAGATCAGGTCAGCATCATCGTGCAGTCAACGACATCAACCGCGAATTCCGGTCTGTACGATCACCTGTTGCCCCGGTTTGAGAAAGAACACGCCATCGTGGTGCATGTAGTCCCGGTCGGGACTGGCCAGGCAATACGCAATGCCATGAGAGGTGATGCAGACGTGTTGTTGGTCCATGCCAAGGCCGCTGAGGAGCGATTTATTCAGCAGGGCTATGGCGTTACGCGTTTCGACCTGATGTATAACGATTTTGTGCTGGTGGGCCCGTCGGCCGATCCGGCGCGGGTTTTGGGCGCCCACGGCGTGACTGAAGTCCTGTCGCGAATCACAGCGAGCGGTGTGCTTTTTGCCTCCCGGGGGGATGACTCGGGAACGCATCAGGCCGAGTTATCTCTGTGGCGGCGTGCAAAAATTGATCCGGCAGCGGCGAGTGGCACCTGGTATCGAGAGACGGGCTCAGGAATGGGTGCGACACTGAATGCGGCAGTTGGTATGGGGGCCTATACCCTGAGTGACCGAGCCACCTGGGTCAGCTTTAAGAATAAAGGCGGGTTTCGGGTTTTATTCGAGGGTGACCCGTCGCTGTTTAACCAGTACGGCATCATTCTGGTGAATCCTGCCAGGCACGCTCATGTAAAGGCCCAGGCCGGTCAAAAATTTATTAACTGGATGATCAGTGATGAAGGGCAAGCACAGATAGCAGCCTACCGTCGTAACGGGCAGCAATTGTTTTTCCCCAACGCCGTACGTTAGTGCCCGGATTTTATCCGGATCAGATGGTCTCAACCGTTGAAATGCACGGTACCAAAGCCCCGGGTTTCATAGCCTGGCAGGCTGGCGGCTTTATCAGAAAATGCCGGTGAGCGGCAAAATTGTGCAAGGGTCTGCAGGGGCATTTCGAACCAGGCCCGTCGATCGATCAACAGGTCGAAGCGTTCTCGCATGAGGGGGATAAATTCCAGCTGGTAGCGCTCCGCCAGCGCACGCAGGCCCAGCGCCGCATCTGCCAGGCCTTCCAGAACAGCCGATGCGGCTTCGGTTTCATTGTGTGCCACGGTCGAGAACTGGATCTTTGCCGCATCGATTCCCTCTTGCTCGAGCAGGTGGCTCAGTAGAATCTGGCTGCCGGTACCCGGCTGGCGCCCCACCATGCGCCGGCCGATCAGGTCTGCAGTGCGGGTAATTGGGTGCACTTCGTCGGGATGCAGGATCAGCCCCCGCTCACGCCAGCAGAACTCGATCAACGTCACGGTGCGCTGGTTAAAACGCGTTCGGACAGTGCTGACATTCCACCCGGCATCTTCTGGCTCAAACAGATGCAACGCGCTGGCGATTCCCTTGGCGTCAGCGAACCGCTGCAGCCCATCGAGGCTGCCGCCAAAATTGCTGGCAATCCCGCAGTCCGACTCGTTCAAGGCCCACTCCAGCAAGGGGTCGTGACTTCCCAGGATCACGTCTGGAGGTGGGCCCGGATCATCTATACCTTCCGGACCGGTCTGGTTTGATTCGAGCCAGGCGTCGATGGCCGCCCGGGAGAAAAGAAGTTTACCGGTGGCTCGGGTGCAGGGAATACGGTCTGTGGCGACCAGATCGTAGACTTTCCGCTCTTTGATGCGCAGCAGTTGCGCCACTTCGCGGGTTGTCAGAAAGTCGGCAGGAGGAGATTGCATGGGGAGTACGGGTTCTCGCGAACTGTGAGAGATTATGCCGTATGCAGGCGCTGGAGGCGTGCCCCTAACCTTTGCTGCCTCCCGGGAAGGCATACGTTGATCCAGGTGCATGGGTTTGTGAGCAATCACGATTAGAATGGGGCTGTGCTCCCAGCCCTGAGAATCTTGTGCCCATGAATCCTCGCCGATGGAAAACCCACCAGCGGATCATTCGTCTGCGCCGGCGTCGGTCGGTTGATTTTGCCAAGTACAACCCACAGATGCCCTTGCCTTTTGCCCGATCGTTTCGCCCGACAGGGTTTGAAACGGATCCGCGCGATTCACGGCAAGAGCGCTGAGTTCACGCTGGCAAAGTTCCCGGGCGGGACGATCACGATCTGGCTGTAGTTGGGGCTTTGCCTGGGGGTGATCGGCATCGCCGGGGTGTAGTTGTCGCGTTACGGTGATGCCATCGCTGTGTTTATCTTTAACGCCTGGGCGCTATACCGTTTTGCCTGAAATGCCCAGCCGACGCCGGTTATAATCCACCCTCTTTTTTGCATCATCCACCACGGTTCCATGTCAGATCACCTCGACGAGGTGCATCGGCGACGCACGTTCGCCATCATCTCTCATCCTGATGCGGGCAAGACCACGCTGACGGAAAAATTCCTGCATTACGGCGGCGCTATCCAGGAGGCGGGAACGGTGCGCGCCCGTAAGAGTGGCCGCTATGCAACCTCCGACTGGATGAAACTGGAGAAAGAGCGGGGAATTTCAGTCACTTCGTCGGTGATGCAGTTTGAATACCGGGGCTTCATCATTAACCTGCTGGATACTCCGGGCCATGCTGATTTCTCTGAGGATACCTACCGTACGTTGACTGCGGTGGACTCGGCACTGATGGTGATCGACGCCGCAAAAGGGGTCGAGGAGCGCACCATCAAACTGATGGATGTATGTCGGCTGCGCGATACCCCAATCATGACCTTTGTCAACAAGATGGATCGTGAGGGCCGGGATCCGGTTGAATTGCTGGACGAAGTCGAGTCGGTGCTGCGTATTGATTGCGCGCCGATAACTTGGCCTCTAGGCTCAGGCCGGCATTTCATCGGGGTATATCGATTCCACGAGGACACCGTGTCGCTGTTCGACCGATCGGCTTCAGGTGGCTCTCCAGCGAGGATCATCCAGGGCCTGGGAAATCCAGAACTCGACCTGATCGCTCCAGAGGATGCCCAGCGGCTGCGCGAGGAGGTCGAGTTGCTGCAGGGGGCATCACATCCCTTTGATCGTGATGCGTATCTGCGGGGAAAGTTGACGCCGGTGTTTTTCGGATCGGCGCTGACCCATGACGGAACAGACGAATTGATCGATGCTTTTGTTGATCATGCCCCAGCGCCGCAACCCCGGGCCGCCCAGACCCGCGTGGTCGACAGCGATGAGTCCGGCTTCACCGGGTTTGTTTTCAAAATCCAGGCGAACATGGATCCGGCCCATCACGACCGGATTGCATTCGTGCGTATTACTTCAGGCGCCTTTGAAAAGGGCCTGCGGGTACGACATGTCCGGGCCCAGCGCGAGCTTCAGTTGCACAACGCCATCACCTTCATGGCATCTCGTCGGGAATCAGCGAGTACCGCCGTCGCCGGCGATATCATCGGCTTGCATAATCATGGCACGATCCAAATCGGTGATGCCTTTACCTCCGGGGAGGATCTCAAGTTCTCCGGAATTCCCAGTTTCGCGCCGGAGCTTTTCCGCCGCGTGCGTCTGGCAGACCCTTTACGGGCCAAAGCATTGAACAAGGGCCTTAATCAACTGAGCGAAGAGGGGGCCACGCAGGTTTTCCGCCCGTTGCTGAGCAATGATCTGGTGCTCGGCGCGGTCGGCATACTGCAGTTTGACGTTGTGGCCCATCGACTGAAGCATGAATATGGGGTTGAGTGTGCCTTCGAGGGAGTTCCCGTCAACACCGTAAGGTGGGTTGATAGTGGGGATTCGAAACAAATAGACGAAATTAAGCGTAAATCGCCACAAAATCTCGCTTTGGATGCCTCTGGGGCATTAACCTACCTGGCCCCCAACACCGCCAATCTGCGTTTGACACAGGAGCGGTGGCCGCAGATCCGTTTTCACGCGACCCGGGAGCTTTAGCGGTAATTTTTAAACTAAAGAACATTCTAATATAATATTATTCAGTATAATATAGTACCTTGGCCGCAACCCACCGGGCGCCTTGCTCCGTTGCTTTTTGCACCGGGCAGGTCAATCCTCATTGGCCTTAAAAGTGGAGGGTGCTGTGTACCACGCGATCGCCACCAGACTGTCCCAGTGGGGGCGCTCGCCTTTGGGGAGTGGCCACTTGTCCGGGCCACGCATGTTCACCCTAAGTGGGTCAGACCAAGTTGAACTCACCAGTTGTACCTGGCTCAGCGCATCGGAGGTGTCTTTGTTATGAATCCTGAGGTGTCGTGGTTTACCTGCCTCAGTTCAAGTTCTAGACTCGCGATCCATAAACATTCTGGTAAGTGACGGTAGAACCAAAAGAGTCTAATTTTCTCATCCCTCAATCTCATTCCAAGGAGTAAATTTGTGAAAAAGCACATCGCATTTATCAGCATCGCCATGTTGGGCCTGACGCCACTGGCGGCACAGGCGGACGGCGCGGCTGTCTACAACAGTGGCTGTATGGCTTGTCACGCAGCTGGCGTAGCCGGCGCGCCCAAACTGGGCGACCAGGCAGGCTGGGTCGAGCGGATTGCCCAGGGGCCGGAGTTGCTGTACGAGCACGCGATCGCCGGCTTTCAGGGGAAGACGGGTTATATGCCTCCCAAGGGTGGTTTCGCCCATATCAGTGATGATGATGTAAAGCTGGCGGTGGACTACATGGTTGAACAGTCCCAGTAAAGTCAACGATCACAGATCAGGCGCACGGCGCACCTGATCAGCAAAAGCCGTGAAAACCGGACCCGACGGTCCGGTTTTTTATGAGGGTGTTGGAGCGTCGAGTCAGAACCGGGTGTAGCCCGGCGACAAAAGAGCGCAAAGGTGTTCGAGCGTGAGCGCCCGGCCTGCGGGGATCTTCTCTGAGGCATCAGGTGTGGCTTCATCACCTGTGGGTGCGATTTCATTGAGCACCAGAGCGGCCCCGGTGAAATCCTCGTCCCGGGTCAATGTGTTGCGACTGATTACTGTGACCAGGCCGGCCGCACGTGCCGCAGCGAGACCAGTTTGAGAATCCTCGATGGCAATCACTCTGGATTCATCCAGCTGGAGTTGTTGCAAAGCTTTTAGATACACATCTGGGGCGGGTTTCACCCGTTCAACCTGATTGCCGCCGACAATGCAGTCAAATATTGTCCACACGTCAACCTCGAGCGCCTGCGTCATGGTGGATTCAATAGTTTTGGAATGGGCGGTGCTGGCAATTCCCAGGCACAGCCCGTTGTGCTGCGCGTCAGTCAGCAGGGTGCGCACACCGGGCCTCAGGGTCAACGGGTGCTGCTCAAGCCGTTGCTGTATTCGAGCATTTTTGGCAGCATGTAATTCAGTGGCCAGTGTATCCCGCCCTTTCGTGTCCATGTCCGGGCATTGTGTTTCAATCCAGGCGCGAATACGTTGTCGCCCGCCAGGTACCGCGAGCAACTGCAGATAACGGGGCACGTCCCAGTGCCAGGGCAGGCCTGCATCAGCAAAGGCCTGGTTGAATGCGGGCAGGTGCAGTTCTAACTCGCTGTCGACCAGCGTGCCGTCAAAATCAAAAATCAGCCCCTGGAGTTGTGCGCAGCCTTGCGGTGTGCTGACCCGGCTCACTGGCTGGTCAGGGCAGGGGATTCGAAGAAAGTCTTGAGTGCGAGATAAAGCCAGGCCGGGTCATGCCAGCCTGTGGTCTCACGCGGTGAGTGCATACCCAGTTGTGGCGCGCCCACGTCTACCGCATCGACTCCCACTGCAGCGGCGGTAATGGGACCGATCGTGCTGCCACAGGCCATATCGGAGCGCATCGCAATAGATTGAACCGGTACCTGGGCCTGCGCGCACAGATCACGAAAGATGGCCGCGCTGGTGCTGCTGGTGGCATAACGTTGGTTGGCATTGAACTTGATTACCGGGCCTGCATTCAGTCGTGGCCGGTGTTGCGGATCATGTTTGTCTTTGTAGTTAGGGTGTACTGCGTGGGCATTGTCGGTCGACACCAGCAGTGAACGGGATAGGGCACGGGCCATGGATTCCCCGTCACCGCTGAGACGCTCCAATATCGAGCGCAGAAAAGGCCCTTGGGCGCCTGCGGCCGAGGTACTCCCGACTTCTTCGTGATCATTGCATACCAGTAGTACTGTCTGTTCGGTATCGGCATCAAGCAGGCTGCGTAATCCGACATAACAGCTCAGCAGGTTGTCCAGGCGCGCGCTGACAAGGTAATCCCCATTGATACCCAGGCGTTGCCCCGGCTGCACGTCATAGCAACTGATCTCGAAATCAGTCACGGTCTCGATATGGGCACTGGGGTATTGGTGGCGGGCTTGATCGGCCAGGTTCTGGCGGAATCCCGGTTCCACCCCCTCGGCCAAGTCACACAATATCGGCACCAGTTCGCGCTGCGGGTTGATAGTGCGGTCCTGGTTGATGGTACGGTCCAGATGAATGGCCAGGCTGGGAATGGTCGCGACCGCTCTTTTAAAATCGATCAGCAGCGACAGGTGCTTGCCCTGGCTTGTTCTGCAACTGATCCGTCCAGCCAGCGACAGGTCTCGATCGAACCACGGGGCCAGCAGTACGCCACCGTAAATTTCGACTCCCAGTTGTATGAAGCCTTCGCGTTGAATGTCAGGCTGGGGCTTGATCCGTAGGCAGGGGCTATCGGTATGGGCGCCAATCATGCGGATTCCAGTTTCGCTGATTGGGGCACTGCCCATGCGCCATGCAATGAGCGAGGAGTCGTTGCGGGTCACCAGGGCTTTGTCCCCACCCGAGATAGACCAGTTTGCCGATGAATCCAGCTTGGAAAAGCCCTGCTGCTGCAGTCGCTCGATCATATTGGCAACGGCGTGGAATGGGCTGGGTGAATGATCGAGGTATTCCAGCAGATCCAGATTGAAGTTTTCGGGGTTCACAGTATCTGCTCCAGGGTTGGGCTGCCGGTATCGTTGCCCCATTGCACATTGCGCCCTTCCGGGAGCCAGTGGTGCGGCTTTGCGGGGGTGTCGAGTGCCGTGAAATCAAACAGATCGCGATCGGCCAGTTGGCTGGGCGCTACCTGGGTCAGGCTGCGAAAGATGCTGGCCATACGCCCCGGGTGTGTTTTCTCCCAGCCCGCGAGCATCGTCTTGATCGCCTGGCGTTGCAGGTGATCCTGTGAACCGCACAGGTTGCAGGGGATGATGGGATACCCGCGCATCTGGGCGTAGCGGGTGATGTCTGTCTCTCGGCAATAAGCCAGGGGCCGGATGACCACGTTATGGCGGTCATCGCTCAGCAGTTTGGGCGGCATGGATTTGAGTTGACCCCCGTAAAACATGTTCAGGAACAAAGTCTCGATCATGTCATCGCGGTGGTGTCCCAGTGCAATCCGGGTCATGCCCTGTTCACGGGCATAGCGGTAGAGAATCCCCCGGCGCAGCCGCGAGCACAAGCCGCACATCGTCTTTCCTTGGGGAATAACGCGTTTGACTATACTGTAGGTATCTTCATCAATTACATCGTAAGGTATCCCGGTTGTTTCGAGATATTCCCTCAGGGTGTCGACCGGGAAGCCGGGCTGATTCTGATCCAGGTGCACCGCCCTCAGTGTGAAAGAAACCGGGGCCCGGTGGCGCAATCGCTCAAGGATATCGAGCAGAGTGAAAGAGTCTTTGCCTCCAGAGACGCAAACCATGATCCGCTCACCCTCGCCAATCATCTGGAAATCTTCGATCGCCCGGCCGGTTTCACGCCGCAGTCGTTTGCTCAGCTTGTTATCGTCAATTGGTTTTTTCATGTCATTCCAGGCCTGTTTACTGATGGCCGGTGTCATTGGGGCCTTAAGCCGCTATGTGGCCTGCTTCGAGGCTCATCTTGGGGTATCTTAGCCACCATGAACCGCCTTCGTCTCGCCCCGACTTCATGAGCGACCCCTGCTCGCATCTCAGACCATGAATCTGCGCAGGCGGCTTATTCTATCGGTTGTCACGTTACTGGTGGCCGTGCTGGCTTTGCCGGTGCTGGCATTGCAGTATCTGAACTGGGATACCCATCGTGATGCGCTGGCACACTGGCTTGGGTCTGCCCTTAACCGGCAGGTGACAATAGCGGGTCCGCTGGACTTTCAGCTGTGGCCGGTAACCCGACTCCAAGTAGCCGGGCTGCGCCTGGCCAGCCCAGGGGATGATTTTGATTCTGACCTGCTGAGTCTCGAAAGTGCAGCAGTGGAATTCTCAGTGTGGCCGCTTCTTTCCGGGACAGTGGTGATCGACCGCCTGGAACTGGATAGGCCAACGGTACATCTGACCGTCAGCCCCCAAGGCCAGGCTAACTGGCATTTTGACCAGAACAGGCCAACTGATGAGCTCTTCGGGGCCATGTGGCCGGTGGTGGTACGTGATGCGCTGATCCGCGATGGGCAGGTTGCGTTTGCCGGGCGCGATGCAAGACTTCACCAGGACCTGCAGTTAGCCCAGCTGACCCTGGTACTGCCGGAGGGGGCCCGTGACAGTTCGGTGGCGCTGTCGGGCGCGCTCAACGGCACACCACTGGATTTGCAGGGGTCCTTGCGGCTCGCCGGCAAAGATGATCTGGAAGCTGTCCTGGATCTTTCGCTGGGTGCGCTGGTGGGTACGGCTCGCGGCGGTATCGCAAACCTGATGAGCGGGGGTGAGGCTGACCTGTCATTGCAGCTCAAAACCCCTGACCTGAAGCACACGATGCAGATGTTTGTGCCGGGATTGTCTTCGCGAAATGCGCAACTGCTCGATGGTGATGCAACCCTGAGCGCCACGTTACGCGGTCGGCCGGATCGTGACCTCCGCCTGGAACACGTTGACATCACAGCAGCATCGGCATTGCTTCGTCTGACAGCTTCGGGCTCGCTCAGTCTGGTGCGCCCAGGCCGGCGGGACTCCCCTGCCTCCAGCCGTTTCCAGGTGCTTATCGAGACGGGGCATTTGGGTGATCTGGTCAGCTTGTACCGGGGTCGCGTGCCGTTTGCTGCCACGGCGCAGGCGCAGGGTACGCTCACGGGCTCTCTTGGAAACTTCCGGATCGATGATGTCACGATCGATGCCACGGGGGAGCATGGGAATCTGCAGGCGACGGGATATCTGACAAAACTGGGCAGTCCCGGTGGGCCCTGGGTGGATTTCTTTGCCCAGACTTCCACCAAAGAGCTTGGCCACTTTCTCAGATCTTATGGTCTGGTGCTGCCGTATACGGGCCACGGCTCTGCCGGGGCCCGAGTCAGCGGTAGGCCTGGAGATACCCACGTCACCGACATTGATCTTGAACTTCGTTCGGATTCTGTCCCTTTGACGATAAAGGGTACCGGTAACATCGGCCCGCTGGGCAAGCAGGCCCAGTTCCATCTCCCTTTTACCGCCTATACCGATGATATCCGGGCAGTGGTGGCACCATTGGGTCTGCCCGCCCTGCCTGTTACCGGCGAAGGTCAGGGGCAGGCTGTGCTGACGGGGACTGTCGGTGCTTGGTCAGTGAGCGATCTTAGGAGTGATTGGCTTAATGAGTTGGGGCAACTGAGTGTTACCGGTGCTTTTTCAATACCGTTCGCGCGAGTGAATCCAGATCTCACATTAAAGGTATCCGTGGATAATCTCAGCACATTGGGACCCTTATGGGGCCTTCCCCTGGAAGGCTATCCGGCTATCGGTGCTACTGGGAGCGCCCGGATTCGAAATGTGCAAGGCCATACTGGCCTGTCTCATTTGAGCGGTGTCCTGTCTGGCCAAGGAGTCACGATGGGGCGGTTCTCAGGTGAGGTGCCCGATATTACCCGGTGGGGGACGGCTTCCCTGGCAATCGACCTTGAAATGGATGATCTTGCACGCTTTGCTCGTCCACTCAACATTAATCCCGCTTATCATGCACCGGCCGCACTGAAGGCCAGCCTGGTGAGCACGACTGACCCGGCAGCGCCGGTTTTTGTGACCCTGGAGGCCAGCACTGAGGCTTTAACCGCACGAGTCAATGGCCAGGTCAGTGCGCTGGAAAAAGACGCTGGATTCGATCTGAAAGGGCATTTCGAGACGGCTAGTGTCAGTGTGCTCAATCATCTTCTAGGTACGGAATTACCCGGCGAAGGATCATGGTCTGCGTCTGGCACTGTGCGTCGTGCCCGCGGTTCGGATCAGACGCTAATCAGTTCGATTACTTTTGATACTGCCGACATCCAGGCATCCATAGTGGGCGCTCTGAACTGGCCGCCGCAAAAAGGCAACCATGTGGAGGCACGGATCGAAACCGGATCACTGTTAAACCTTACCCCCTTTGTGCCCGGCACATACCTTGATCCTGGCCCTGTGGTTTTTGCGGGCAGCCTGTCGCTAGGAGATAAGCGCCTTAATTCGGGGCAGTTTTCATTGACCTTGGGTAATAATGACCTGGCCGGCTCCGCCACTATTGAAGGCCTGGATATCACCGCTTTTCCGTCGTTTAAGATTTCCCCAGAAGAGCGGCTGCGTATCACAGGAGCGTTTCAATCCAGTCGCTTGAGCCTGATCGAGATTTTTCCGGCACCGCCGGAGCCCACCACGCAATCGTGGTTCAGTGAGGCCGATTTACCGCTGGAATGGGTCAGTGGGGTTGATCTGGATGTCGATCTCAAAGTTGGGCAACTGGTGACACGCAAGATCGAGGCCAAAAACCTGAGCACGAGCATCCGGGCCCATGACAGTGTGTTGATGATTGATGCAGATTCGGGTGAGTTTTCAGGCGGGCAGTTTGATATGAATTTGACGGTCGATACGCACGAGCCGCAGTACGCCACAGTGCTTGAATTTAATATCGATGCTCTTGAGCTCGATCAAATCCCACAGTTGCGCGACAAAGACTTGCCGATACGCGGCCAGGTTGATGTTGGAATCGATCTGACCGGGCAGGGCAAATCAGTAAAAAAGATGCTGACCAAGGCCGACGGTTCGATGTCGATTTCTGCGCGCGATGCTTATCTTCCAGCCAATGCTGGCCTGGATTTTCTCACCCATTCAATATTGACGCAGATATTGGGATTTTTGAATCCAAAAAGCAGAGCGAAACTGCATGAAATTGAATGTGGCCAGATCGGCTTCAGGGTAATCGACGGGGAGGCGATTTCACGCCATAGCATTGTGTTGCAAATGAGCGACGTTATATACCTTGTTGCTGGGGGCTTTAGATTTGATGATGAGACTTTGGATATAGCTATCAAACCCATAAGCCGTGAACTTCTTGGTGTTGTGTCGTCCGTTGTTTCGGGCAACGAATTCTTTCGTGTTCGAGGTACGTTACAAGATCCTAAACCAGAGCCCGACTTGAAAGGTGCAGCAGTCTGGGCCTTGTTGCAGGCTTGGGCTGTGCCCATGACCGGTGGTGCTTCTATCCTTGGCCCGCGCCTTGCTTATTGGTTGGATAACCAGGATCCCTGTAGCAAGGCTAAGGTGAATTTTTCTGAACTTCTTGGCGCAGATGAGCAAGCTGTGCTCAAGGCGCAAACTAATCCTGACAATACCCCTCAGTCCGGGGGAAACTGAAAGAGTGTTTTCATGTCTTTACCAAAACCCCTAAGCTATTCAGGTCGTTACCTTGGCTTTTCTGAATAAACTGTTACGCCAACTGGGAGTGCTGCGCGTAACGTTGGCCGTGGCAATGATACTCCTGGGCGCAATGGCACCCTGGGCATTGGCACGCACCAGTTACGAAGGCTGGGCGCTGGTTACTACGGTGATCGTCCCGGCGTTGGTACCGATATTCTTCTTCGTGGTGTTACTGGATATCATGATGTGCGCTGTGTTTCTTTCCAGTAGCATGGGTGAGCAGCGCGCGAGGTATCGCTTGATTATCCGTGTGGAGTTGATTCTATGGGCGTTGTTAACGCTTGCCTGGTCCCCACTTTTTCTCCAGATACTCAATCCTGGTTGAGAAATACTGGCGGGGATTTAGCGGCTGGTACAACGCTCTTGGATATAACGCGCGGTCATCAGATCCAGGTGCCCGCCACCACCGTTCTTGAAGATCGTGATCTCAGTAGGGCTGGTCCGGGCAGGGTATCCCGCACACAACTCATACAGATCAGCGATGACATCCTCCCTGCTGATGACCCCGGCATTTATTGGAATCACTAACTCGCCGATCTCGCCGATGGTAGTATCGCGCGAGTCTACAAATAATCTTCCGCGGCGCAGAGCCTCATCATCAGCCTCACGCATGTCTGCGCGAAAGGCGCCAACAAGATCCAGGTGAACACCTTCACCAAGCCAGGCGCCGTTAATCAATGGTTCTGTGGTCATGGTGGCGCAGCAAATGATATCGGCCCAAGCCACTGCCTCGGCGAGGTCATCCGCAGGGTCCACCTGTTGTTCAGTGCGCAGCGTTTTGATCAGGGCGTCGCGACGTCCGGGTGAGCGATTCCAGATACGAATACGCTCAAGGGTCGGGTGTACGGTACAGTGTGCCTCGATCAGATAAGGCACCATGGCGCCAGCACCGACCATCAGTAATCGGCGGCAGTCGGGTCTTGCCAGTAGTCGTGAGCCTAGCGCCGAGTCCGCTGCAGTTTTCAGGTAGGTGAGAGCCGTGCCGTCGATAGAGCGCATCGGCACCCCGGTGACTCCATCAAAAAGCACGTAGGCAGCGTGAATGGCAGGCAGCCCCGATGATCGGTTGGCAGGGAAAACACTCGCGATCTTGACCCCCAGTGCCTGCCCGCGTTGCCAGGCTGCCCGGATCAGGCAGTAGTCCTGACCTTGTGCTCCGGATTGCTCCAGCAGCAGGTCCCGAAGATCAGCCGGGCTATCGCAGTGCATAGCCGCCAGGGCGTCGACCAGTGGGCCAAAGCGTACTTTTTCGAAGATTGCCTGCGCTGTCAGGTGAAAGGGGTCTGTCGAGGCTGACATCATAATTCTGTCTGAGAAGGGCTAGGTAGTTTAGCCTTTCATCTTCAGGTCTGTGCGCCATGGGCGACAACGGGCCCACAGGATTATCAGTGCAGATGAGCAGTGAGTAACACATGCCGACAGTACGGGCAAAGCCCGCGGGCAGGGTGTTGTGGTATCACAGCACTTTCGGTTCGTCATCGGCACCGTTAATGCAGCGGCTGCACTAGGTGATGGCTTGCCCCAACGAGGCCGAATAGTGGCGCGAAATCGATGACAACAGACGCTTCTTGAACAACTTTTCCGGGGTGCGACAGACTGCGGTTTCCCCATTCCCTTTGGGAGAAACCGGGATTACAATCTCGCGACAATACGTTCGGCGGTGCAGGCCGGGCACAACGCGGTGTACCTGAGCGGGGAGGTGGTGCGCTCAGGCACGCGATCAGTGGCAGGCGGTTTATCGAGGTACGAGCGGGTCATGCCATGAGGCAGGTCGCTGGTCATCGCGCTGGCGCAAGCATCCCAGCGTGGCCAGTCGGATGAGGCGCGTGCGGCCGCATAGCTGCCGTGCGATAGCGTAGGGGAGGCCGGATGATGGAAAAATCACACCGGATGGGCGGCAGGGCTGCGCGGCAGGCGTTGCGGGCTGCCCCCATACCCGAAGAAGAAAAGCCCGTTCACCCGGGTTTGTCGGGCGGGCGTTACCAGCCTTTAACCCAGCATGAGATCGGCCGGATCCACGAGGCCGCGCTGGAGGCGTTAGAGACCATCGGCTTTGCCAACGCATTGCCTTCCTGTATTGAACTGGTCGTTGCGGCTGGCGGCTCGCTGACTGATGACGGTCGACTGCTTTTCCCCCGCGCACTGGTTGAAGATGCGCTGGCCCGCAGCGCGCGGGATATCACCTTGTATGCTCAGGATCCGCGCTACGATCTTGAACTCAGCGGCAGTCGTACCTATTTTGGCACTGCGGGTGCAGCCGTGCACGTGGTCGACACGGTTAAGCGTGAGTATCGTGAATCAACCGCTCAGGACCTGTACGATGCCGCGCGCATTGTCGATGAGATGGAGCATATCCATTTCTTCCAGCGCCCCATCGTGTTGCGCGATATCGAAGACCCGGCCGAGATGGATTTAAACACCTGTTACGCAGCAGTCGCCGGTACCCGAAAGCACGTGGGCACCAGTTTTGTAGAACCTGCACATGCCGATCAAACGATCGATATGCTGGAGATGATTGCCGGGGGTGAGCAGGCCTGGCGAGCGCGGCCTTTTGTCAGTTGTTCTTGCTGCTTTGTGGTACCCCCAATGCGATTTGCCGAGGATGCTTGCCGAGTGCTCGAAACCTGTGTGCGCCGCGGTATGCCCGTGTTACTGCTTGCGGCTGGTCAGGCTGGGGCCACCAGCCCTGCGGCATTGGCCGGTGCAGTTGTACAGGAAGTGGCCGAAGTACTGGGCGGGCTGGTCTACGTGAATCTGATCAAACCAGGGCACCCGTGTATTTTCGGGACCTGGCCTTTTGTCTCTGATCTTCGTACCGGCGCCATGAGCGGTGGTAGTGGTGAGCAGGCAGTGCTGATGGCGGCTTGCGGCCAGATGGGGCGTCATTATGGTCTGCCCACCGGCATCGCGGCCGGTATGGCTGACGCCAAGCTCCCAGATGCACAATCGGGTTACGAGAAGGCCTATACCAACGTGCTGGCCGGACACAGCGGCACCAATCTCGTTTACGAGGCCGCCGGCATGCATGCCAGTCTGCTTGGCTGCTGCCTGGAGAGTTACGTGATTGACAATGACATGCTCGGCGCCATTAATCGGACCATTCGCGGCATTGAAGTAACCGATGAGTCTTTATCGTTAGAGGCGATCCGTGAAGTCTGTATTGGTGGGCCCAATCATTTTCTTGGCCACGGCCAGACCATGTCGTTGATGCAACGTGATTACGTTTACCCTGAGGTGGGCGATCGCTTAAGCCCCAAGGAATGGAACGAGAAAGGCCGTCCGGATCTGCTTGAGAATGCCCGGGCCCGGGTAGCACAGATTCTCGCGGCGCCCCGACCTGTACATCTATCGACCACAATAGATGAAGCGATCCGCGCGCGATTCCCAGTACGCCTGGCAACGAAGAACATGGGGGCGACGCGGGCACCAGAAAACAGCACAACACGCTGATCACGGCAACCGCCGTGGCGGCTCAAGGTGCGAGCCGCTCTATGCGCCAGGTGCTATCGGTATCGCGGCTGTAGAGAAAACGATCATGCAGGCGGTCGGCCTGGCCCTGCCAGAATTCCACGGTTTCAGGCTCCAGTCGGTAGCCTCCCCAGAAAGAGGGTAGTGGGACTTCGCCGCGTGAGAATTTTTCTTTCATCTCGAACAACCGGGATTCGAGCTGTGAGCGTGTTCCGATGATACTGCTCTGAGCCGATGCCCAGGCACCCAGTTGACTGCCCCGGCTACGGCTCAGGAAGTACTTAAGCGATTCGGCAGTCGGAATCCGCGTTACGGGTCCGCTGGCGATCACCTGGCGCCCCTGACGGGTCCAGGGAAAGAGCATCGCAGCGAAGGCATTCTCGGTAAGGTCTTTTGCTTTGCGGCTGGCATAGTTGGTAAAAAAGACAAAGCCTTTTTCATCGTACAGCTTGAGTAGTACTGTGCGAACGCTGGGGCGCCCATCGGCGGAAGCGGTAGCGAGGCTAAGGGCATTGGGTGCGTCCGGGTCAGCAGCACAGGCCTCGATAAACCAGGACTCGAACTGGTCCATGGGCTTTGGCGCCAGTGTTGCCATATCCACAGGCTCACGGGAGAAGTCCTCGCGGATAGGATTGGGCAGTTTCATCGGGAGGGTAAACCGGTGTAAGGGCTAAATTCAGTCGACCAGCACAGCTTGGCCGTTACGACTGACCGCGTGATCATAACTCCAGATATCGACATCGAAGCCCTGTGCCCGCAGGTGTTCGGCGTGTTCGCCCAGGTAGCGTTGAAAACTGGTCTCGTGTTCGTAGGCCTTATCGTTGACATAGCGCATGATGCCCTGGGTGTGGAAGGTTCGAAAGGCACCGTCCAGGCGCATCACCTCGTTACCCTGAGCATCAAAGAATACCACTGTCGGGGTGAACTGCAGATTCAGTTCACGGGCAAAGTCCCGTGCATTTGAGGTGCGCCCATCCGGCGTGACCAAGGAGGTCTTGGACCACAGATCGACTTGAATCGCGCGCATTTTTTCAGCCTGGGCACGCACAATCGGTCGGGAAAGTATCTGTTGATGCAGTGTGTCACACTGAGCACAGTTGAGCTGTTCGAAATATACGGCCAGCGGTCTACCGTCGCGGATCGATAGATCATATGGCGGCGTCTCGAAGAAGGCCTCGTGGTTGAGCGTGGTACTTGCCTTAGGGGTTGCCCGATTGGCCAGATAGTCGGCGAACGTTCCGTGTTTCTCGTCAGGGTCACCGGCCCAGGCGAGTGCCGCGCGAAATTCATCAGGCGGGTAATAGCCGTTGAGTCGCAGGATCACTTTTCGGGTTTCGTTAAAGAACAGCAGTGTCGGGGTGTAATCGACCTTGAGTGCGCCAGCGAGTGTCTTCTCGGTAAAGGTTCGCCCCCCGACCTGAACGACCTCACGGTCACCCCACATGTTTATTGCGATCAGATCAAAATTCGTACGCATCTTTTCGGCGATATCCTGCTGGGTAAAATTGTGTTCGACCAGCGCGTTACAGTAAGGACAGCCGGTTTGCCAGAAGTACAGTACCAGCCGTTTGCCCTGGGCCGTGGCTTCGGCGATATCCTCCTCAAAGTCGAGAAAGCTTTCTTTGAACCAAATGGGGTGTGCGGTGTCTATGGCACCCTTAAAGGCGCCTGTATTTTGCTGTGCCGATGTAATCGTCACAGGTGTTACCAGCATCAGTACTAGCAGAGCGTTGCGGGCCGCCGTGAGAAGAACAGAAGGCAAGATGTTGTCGCCGGCTTGGGCAGGCTTAGGCAATCGGTACCGGAAATGCGGCAATTTTCTCGCGCCATGTGCGAGGTCCTTCCTGATGCACCGAGGCACCGGTGCTGTCTACCGCTACCGTTACCGGCATGTCCTCAACTTCGAACTCATAGATCGCCTCCATGCCCAGATCCTCAAAGGCGATGACTCGCGCCGAGCGGATGGCCCGTGAGAGCAGATAAGCTGCGCCGCCCACCGCAATAAGGTAGACGCTGCCATGGCGGCGGATCGACTCGATAGTCGCAGGCCCGCGTTCGGCTTTACCGATCATCCCGGCAAGACCTGTCTGCTCAAGCAGGGTATCGGTGAACTTGTCCATGCGCGTCGCGGTGGTAGGTCCGGCTGGCCCAACGGCTTCCGCTCCGACTGGGTCCACCGGTCCCACGTAGTAGATGAAGCGGCCACTGAAGTCCACCCCTTCCGGGAGTGCCTCGCCGGCTTGAATCAGGTCAACAAGACGTTTATGTGCGGCGTCGCGACCGGTTAGCAGACGCCCACTCAGTAGCAGGTTCTCGCCAATACGCCACGAACGGTATTCCTCAGGGGTCAGGGTATCAAGATTGATCCGTCGCCCACCTGCCTGCTCGGTGATTTGTGGCCACACGCTAAGGTCGACCTGGGGCAGTTCGGCTGGCCCGGCGCCATCCAGAGTGAAATGAACGTGCCGGGTGGCAGCGCAGTTGGGAATCATGGCGACCGGGAGAGAGGCCGCATGGGTGGCATGGGACATGATCTTGACGTCCAGTACCGTGGTCAGTCCGCCGAGCCCTTGGGCGCCAATACCGAGCCGATTGACGGCATCGAATATCTCCCGGCGCAACTCCTCGATCGGCGTCTTGGGCCCGTCCGCAACGATCCGGTCCATGTCGATGGGCGCCATCAATGATTCCTTGGCGAGCAGCATCGCTTTTTCGGGAGTACCGCCGATACCCAGACCCAGAATGCCAGGCGGGCACCAACCGGCACCCATACCCGGCAGAGTCTGTGTTACCCACTGCACCAGATCATCGCTGGGGTTGAGCATTGCCAGGCGAGCCTTGTTCTCTGACCCACCGCCTTTGGCTGCCACCGTAATCTCGATCTTGTCTCCGGCTACTATTTCGGTGTGCACTATGGCAGGGGTGTTATCGCCCGTGTTTTTTCTTGCCCCGATTGGTGGTGAGACCACCGAAGCCCGCAGCGGGTTTTCCGGATCAGTGTAGGCGCGACGCACACCCTCATCAATCGCCTGCTGTAAAGTGAGTTTGCCCTCGATAAGGACTGATTGCCCAATCTTGACAAAGGCCACCACTACACCGGTATCCTGACAGACGGGCCGGCGGCCTTGAGCCGCCATGCGCGAGTTAATCAGTATCTGCCCGATGGCATTTTTTGCCGATTCTGATGCTTCGTGCTCGTAGGCACGGGCCATAGCCTCAATGAAATCAGGCGGATGGTAGTACGAGATATACTGCAGTGCGTCTGCAATGCTGACGGTAATGTCGTCGGTAGTAATGCGTGTCATGCGGGCGCGCGATCCGCTCTACGGCTCGCGGCAGGTGGCTGTTGATGCGCACAAGTGTAACAAAGCTGCCGGTTTGAGGCCGAAAATAGGCACCAGCGTCTGCAGCCATTCCCGATAGCGCTACAAATTGATAGCATAGGCCCTATTGAGTCTCCAGGGCCCGGCAGGTTGCCGTGGTTCTGGCGACTACGGTCTGTCACCGTTCTGAACCAGAAAAATCATATGCCAAATTGGCTGTACCGGGGAGTGAATTGCCTACTGATCGGCACTTTGGGGGCAGGCCTTTTGGCCTCGCCACCCGCGCAGGCCTTTGTCGAGGTCAAGCAGCATGTGATGCGCTGCAGTGCGACTTTTCCCTGCCCACGTGAGTTACAGAACCGGGTCAATTTCTGGATCGATGTTTACAGCCGCTGGGACAGTCAGGACGCGGTACTGCACGATGCACTGACCCCACATCGGGTCTACAAGGTGATCGAGGGTCGCGCGTGTGGGCGAAAGGGCAATACGCCCTTTATCAAGAATCAGAAAAAACGTATTGCCGGGGAATTGCATAACCTGGCCCGCCAGCTCGAGCGCCGATACCCGGTCAAGAGTGCCTATGGCAAGCACCTGTTGAAACTCTTTCCAGAGCGTTCCAGCGCCGAGCTTCGCCGGGCCGCGGGCAATATCCGTTGCCAGTCGGGTAACCGTGATGGCTTTCAGGCAGCACTGCGGCGTTTTGGCACCTATGGTCCACTAGTCCGGCGGGTACTCAAAGATGCCCGGCTGCCCACCGATATCCAGTACCTGCCCTTTGTCGAGTCATCCTATAACCCTAAGGCCTACTCACGGGTAGGTGCGGCTGGGTTGTGGCAGATCATGCCTGCCACCGGGCGTACCCTTGGACTGGAGCTCAACGCCACAGTGGATGAGCGCCTTGATCCGGAGGCGGCCAGCTGGGCAGCAGCGCGCTACCTCAAGGAGGCGCGCAAGACCCTGACGGTGGCGGCGTTGGCGAAGAACACCCGCGTCAGCGATAGCGCGATCAGCCCTTTCGTCATTACTTCTTACAACTATGGCGTTAACGGTATGCGCCGGGCAATCAAAAAGCTTGGACCGGACTATATAAGAGTGCTCAACCAGCACCGCTCAAGCAAGTTCCAGATTGCGGTCAAGAACTTTTATTCGGGCTTTCTGGCGGCCCGCCATGTGGCCCGTAATGCCAAGCGCTTCTTTGGCGACATCAAGCCGGGCCGGCCACTGACGTATCGAACACTGATTCTGAAGAGATCTGTCTCGATCGCCCGTATTCAGAATGTATTTGGTCTGACTGAAGCACAGTTAAAGTCGTTAAATCCGGCACTGACCCGCTTTGTCTGGCACGGCTGGCGCTTTATCCCGCATGGTTACCGCTTGCGCCTGCCGCCCCGTACGGGTGGTTGGGCCAACCAGGTAGCGCGGTTGCGTATGATGCCCTCGGAAACCCGCCAGACCGGCGCATTGGAATACACAGTACGTAAAGGTGATACGGCCTGTGGTATTGCTGCAGCCTTTCGAACGGAGTGCACCGAACTGATCGCCCTCAACGGATTGGGTAACAAAGCCCTGATCCGGGTTGGCCAGAAACTGCAGGTGCCGCCCACCGGTCGCGCGCGTAGCACTGTGGCTCAGCGCGGTGCCTACGTAGTGCGTCCCGGCGATAGCGTCTGTGCTGTTGCCCGGCGATTTGGCACCGATTGTGACGACCTGCTGGCCGCCAATGACCTGCATCGGGGCTCTGTGCTGGCCGTGGGTTCCAAGCTGGTCATTCCCGGTACGTTGAAGCGCCCGCCGGGCGGGCGCTATACCGTAGGCAAAGGGGACAGTGTCTGCAGCATTGCCAGTCGCCATGGTATTGGCTGTGATTTGTTGCTGACAGCCAATGGCCTGGCAAAAGGTGATCTGATCTTTCCGGGTCAGACGCTGACGATTCCCGGCGCGCCCGGGTCGGTAGCGGCGCCTGTCAAAAAGCCGGCCGCACCTGCGGTGCCCCGCACCAGTATTCGCTATACCGTTGTTCCGGGTGACAGCGCTTGCCGTATTGCGGCCCGGTTTGAGGTCTCGTGCCGCCAACTGATCTCCGACAATGCGTTGGGTACCGATGCGGTGATCCGCCCCGGTCAGATTCTTCAGCTGGCGGGTGTTCCGACGGTACTGGCCCGAGCGGTTGCAGCGGCAGTCCCGAAGCCGTCGGTGAAGTTACCCGTGGCGCCGGCTACCGCTACGCTGGATCAGGGCACGGGTGATAGTGGCGGGTCACAGATCGCAGACAAAAAGACGCCAGCGCCTGAGGCGCTGGCGACAACTAAGATCAGTCCGCTCGATCAACCCATCGATCTGTCGATACAAACGGCCGGGGTTAATGGTGAAACCGTTTACCGTATCAATATCGAGCCCGAGGAGACCCTCGGTCACTACTCCGACTGGTTACGCCTGGGCGGTGTAAAGAAATTGCGTGATCTGAACGGCTATGACACGACGCGTGTCCTCGCCACTGGAGATGCCTTGCTGCTGCCGGTGAGTGGGCCTGATAAACAGCACGCCTTTGAGCGGCGCCGTCAGGAGTATCACCGGGTGCTGGTCGAGGAGTTTAAGGAGAATTTCGACGTCACGGGTACCACGGCCTACACCGTGGAGGCGGGGGATAGTCTGTGGGTGCTAGCCCGCGAGTTCGAACTGCCGATCTGGGTGATCACCCGCTTCAATCCGGCGCTGCGCACGACACCGCCCCGGGCTGGAGAGATCCTGAAGATTCCCCGTATTCGCTCACGCAAGGGTTGATAGTACTTAGAACGAAGTCAGCACCCGTGTTTCAGTCGTTATCCGGATCGAGTTTCAGGGCGACCGAGTTGACGCAATAGCGCTGACCGGTAGGTACCGGCCCATCATCGAAGACGTGACCCAGATGCGCATCGCAACGGTTGCAGCGCACCTCGATGCGCACCATCCCCAGGCTGGCATCGCGGTACTCATCAATCGCAGCGTTGCTGGCGGGTTGCCAGAAACTCGGCCAGCCCGAGCCCGAGTCGTACTTGTGGCGCGAGTCAAACAACAGCGCACCGCAGCAGATGCAGTGGTAGCGTCCCGGTGTTTTGCAGTCGTGGTATTCGCCGCTGAAGGGTCGCTCGGTACCGTGTCCGCGGCACACCTGGTACTGCTGTGTGCTGAGTTGTGCCTGCCACTGTGCCTCACTGCGCCGAATCTTTTCTTTCTCATCCATAAGTTGTCGCCCGGTTTGAAGCGGGCTCAGCTCTGCTGACGGGCACGGGCCAGGCGGGCCTCGTAGGCCTTACGGGCAATGGCGATATCCTCAAGGAACCAAGGCAGTTCATCCATGTGCAGCGCCTGGGGTCCATCAACCAGCGCCTCTTCAGGTTTGGGATGGAAATCGGCCAGCACCATATTCGCCCCGGCAATGACCCCCTGCGCCGTCACGTGCATCACATCCAGAATACCGTCGGGACCGATATTGCGACTGCCTACCGAGTGTGACGGATCAATACACACCGGCAGGTGAGTCAGGTGGTGCACCACCGGTACATGGCCGAAGTCCACCAGGTTACGGTGTGGATCACCCATGTTGGTTTTCATCCCGCGCAGGCAGAAGATGATGTTGCGGTTGCCTTCGCTCGCCAGGTATTCAGCCGCGTTCAGTGATTCGTCCAAGGTGATCCCAAAGCCCCGCTTGAGCACAACCGGCAGTTCACGTTGTCGACCGACCTCTTTGAGCAGTTCGAAGTTCTGGGTGTTGCGGGTGCCAATCTGCAGCATCACCCCGGTCGGGTGGCCAGTATCTTTGAGCGCCTGGCGAATTTCATGCACATGCGAGTCATGGGTAACCTCCATGGCGATGACACGAATGCCATACTTGCCCGCAAGTTCAAATACCCATGGCAGGCAGTCGGCACCATGACCCTGGAAGGAGTAGGGGTTGGTGCGGGGTTTGTAAGCACCCATGCGGGTGCAGACCTGGCCGTGGTCCTGCAGCGCCTGCATCATAGTCTCGACATTCGCTGGGTTGTCCACCGCGCATAAACCCGCAAAGACATGTAGCGATTGCGGGTCAAAACGCACCCCGTTGTAAGTGAAGCCAGAGGCGCGCACATCTCCGGTGTGGCGTCCGATCACGCGGTACTCGCGCGAGACCCGAACCACTTTCTCAACTCCGGGGAGGCTTTCGATCTCGGCCTGGTCCAGGCCGGCAACATTACCGACTACGTAGATCTCGGTGAGTGTGCGCCCAGTGCCCGTGATACTGTGGCTATGCGGTGTGATCCCGGATCGGGCCGAAAGGTACTCCATGACAGCTTTGCCCTCGATGGTATCAAGCGCACTGTCCGGATGTAGGATAACAATCATGGGGATACTCCCTGTTGTATTGGCAGGTTGGGGTCATTGCCCCATTCAGACCACGAGCCGGCATAACCGCGCACCCGGGTATAACCCAGTGCTTTAAGCATCATCCAGGCATGGGACGATCGGTGGTGGGTCTGGCAGTAGGTGATGACCTCCTGAGCAGGTTCGATACCGCGTTCTTCCAGCGCCTTCATTAATAATTGTGTTTCCTTGAGGCGTAAATTACGTTCCGGGTCCAGCGTGTCCTGCCAGTTGAGATTTACGGCGCCGGGGATATGTCCACCGCGAGTGGCAAAAACCTTGCTGCCGGTGTATTCCTCGGCGGTGCGGGCATCCAGCAGTGCAACTCCATCGTCATCCAGATGCTCAAGGACGTAATCGCGCTCCGCCAGTACAGTCGGATCGTGCGAGGCCATCGGCAGGGCACGGGCATTACCGGGGAAGATCGGTTGGGTACTGACCGGGTGGCCTTCATTGTTCCACGCATGAATACCTCCGTTCAGTACCTGCACGCTCTGGTAACCCAGGTAGTACAGTGTCCAGGCCAACCGCGCCGCGCGGCCACTGCCTTCGTCATCATAGGCGATTACCCGGGATACCCGGTCCAACTTCAACAGCCCGGCGAGGTGGGCCAGGCGTTCTTCGGGCGGTAGCAGACCGGGCGCTGGTTTTTGGCCGCCAATCAGTACCGGGTACTCCAGGTGCATAGCCCCCGGTATGTGCAGTTCGGCATAGGTTTCGGGCTTGCCCAGGTCGACCACCAGAACTTGCGGTGTATCGAGCAGCGGCTCAAGCTCGTGCGCCTCAATCAGAATGGAGTGTTGACTCATGTTGCACCAAAATGGGGCCTGATGGAATCTTAACGTCCTGTCGGCCGAAAAAGCGAGCGGGCATTGTCGCTATCTGGCCTGCTATTGCAACCTTGGTGGTAAATCGGGTGATCGTGGGTCGGGGCAACGTCGTGAGCCGGGGCGTAGCCAGGGTTGAACTGGTCAGTACGGAAATCGGGTTTTGCTTTGGCCCGTGACCAATCTCTGCGATAATCTGCGCGCCGCAAGCCAGGGCAATATGTGCCCTGCGCCTCTCTCTCAAAGCGATTTATTTCAACTGACCCAACAGGAGCGCGCCATGAAGCTGGTTACCGCGATCATCAAGCCATTCAAACTCGACGACGTGCGCGATGCGCTGGCAGAAGTCGGCATCAAGGGGATGACCGTGACCGAAGTTAAGGGTTTTGGTCGACAGAAAGGTCATACCGAGCTGTACCGCGGTGCCGAGTACGTGGTGGATTTTGTACCCAAGGTGAAACTTGAGGTGGCCGTGGATTCAGCAATTCTCGATCAGGTGATTGACGCGATCGTGGGTGCGGCGCGCACCGAGAAGATAGGAGACGGTAAGATTTTCGTCTATGACGTGGAGCGTATTCTGCGCATCCGCACCGGCGAGACTGATCAGGATGCGCTTTAGGATGCGGATGATGATGTGTCGTATAGTGCTGGCGCTGGTCGTTGTCGGTCTTCCCGCGGTAGCCTGGGCCGATGTGGATAGTGGTGATACTGCCTGGTTGTTGACCTCGACTGCGCTGGTACTGTTCATGACGATACCCGGTCTGGCGCTGTTTTACGCTGGCCTGGTGCGCACACGCAATGTGCTGTCGGTGCTGATGCAATGTTTTATTCTGGTTTGCGCGATCAGTGTCCTGTGGGTAACGGTGGGTTACACCCTGGCTTTTGGCGCAGGCGGGATTGGTGGGGTGATCGGTGGGTTGGAGAAAATCTTTTTGCGTACTGTCACCGTGGATTCGCTGGCTGGCACTATTCCCGAGAGCGTGTTCGTGGTGTTTCAACTGACTTTTGCTGCCATTACCCCGGCCCTGATCGTTGGGGGTTTTGCCGAGCGTATGAACTTTGCCGCCATGCTGATTTTCTGCCTGTTGTGGACGCTGTTTGCCTATGTGCCGGTAGCGCACTGGGTCTGGGGTGGTGGTTGGCTGGCACAGATGGGGGTAATGGATTTCGCCGGCGGTGCCGTGGTACACGTGAATGCCGGTGTGGCTGCGCTGGTGGCAGCAATGGTATTGGGTCGACGACGTGGATTCCCGCAGACTGCAATGCTGCCGCACAACATGACCATGACCGTGACGGGGGCCGCCATGCTCTGGGTCGGCTGGTTTGGGTTTAATGCCGGCAGCGCGGTAGCGGCCGATGGGGTGGCCGGTATGGCCATGCTGGTAACGCACACCAGTGCCGCGGCTGGGGCGTTGATGTGGATGGCAGTGGAGTGGGTGCGCCACGGCAAGCCCAGTGCGCTCGGTGCGGTCACCGGTATGGTAGCGGGTCTGGGCACCATTACGCCGGCCTCCGGTTTTGTTGGGCCAATGGGGGCGCTGTTAATCGGTGCCAGTGCGGGCTTCATCTGTTACTGGGCAACTCAGTTGGTTAAGCAGCACTGGGTGATTGATGATTCACTGGATGTCTTTCCGGTGCACGGTGTGGGTGGCGCTTTGGGCATGCTGCTCACCAGCGTGTTCGTTGCGTCAACCTTGGGTGGCGCGGGTCTGGCACCTGAAGTCAGTATGATCAGTCAGTTTATGGTGCAGTCGATCGCGGTGATTGCGACTGCAGGCTGGAGCGCGTTGGTCAGCTATCTCGCCCTCAAGCTTGCCGGGGCACTGGTACCGCTGCGGGTTGGGGTAGAAGAGGAGATCGAGGGGCTTGATCTCGTAAACCACGAGGAGCGCGGTTACAACCTCTAGCCCGATGTGATTAGGGGGTAACCTGAGGCGTGTCTGCCAGAACCGAATTCTACGATCGCACCGCGGCACAACTGCAGCAGATCGAATCGCAGGGCTTGTATAAGCACGAGCGCGTGATCAGCTCAAAGTCTCACCCGGGGTGGGGATCAGGTGCACATCGCGCTGGGGGAAGGGGATAGAAATACCGGCCGCATCAAGCCACAGTTTGGCATTCTTGTTGAACTCAAACTTTAATGTCCAAAAATCCTCGCGGCTGCTCCAGCAGCGCAGGCTGAGATCTACTGAAGACGCCCCTAGGCCGGTGACTAACACCTGGGGTGCGGGTTCACTGAGCACGCGGCTGTCCTGCTTTAAGTGATCAAGCAGTAGTGCCATGGCTTGCTCGACATCGTCTTCGTACGCAATGCCGACGGGGACATCCAGTCGCCGGGTGGGCAGGCGGCTGTAGTTCAGGATCGAGGTATTCCACAGCGAGGCGTTGGGTACCGAACGATACAATCCGTCATAAGTGGTCATATCGGTAGTGAAAAGCCCGATCTCATCAACCGTGCCCGCGATGCCCCCGGCATCGATGTAGTCACCCACCTTAAAGGGCCGCAGCAACAGCAGCATGATGCCGGCTGCAATGTTCTGCAGTGTGCCCTGCAGGGCAAGGCCAATGGCCAGACCTGCCGCACCCAGCACGGCAATAATCGAGGTGGTTTGTACACCGAGGCGTGCCAGCACCGCCACCAGGGTGATGGCGATAATCGCGTAACGCGCCAGGGAAGAAAGAAAGGGCTTAAGGGTGGCGTCCATGCGCGGTAGACGGTCCATCGCGCGCAGGATAATTTTTTTCACGCGCCCGGCGAACCACCAGCCCAGAACCAGAATGGCAAGCGCCGCGGCGATCTCCAGACCGAAATTGATACCAGTTTCGATCAGAGTCTCAATCTCAGGGGTCATGGTCGTATCCATTGTCACATTCTAACGTGTAACCAAAGGCGTAATCTGCTCGAGTGCCCATCCGATCTCTCCGGCCCGTCTGCTGGGGCCAGACTTTATATGATCTAATCCCAGGTTGGATCAGTAATCTTGTGAGAAAGCAATTGATGGGTGATAACGAGTTAAACAGCACCCGCCAGCGTTGGGGCGGGCGGGTGGCCGTGGTGACAGGGGCATCCAGTGGCATTGGCCGGGCCATTACGCTGAGCCTGCTAAAGGCCGGCATGCGGGTGGCGGTCTGTGCCCGACGGCTGGAGGCGATCGAGGGTCTGGGCGCTGAGGCTGGTGCACCCGAGGCGTTTTTTGCGCACCGGGCGGACCTTCGGGCTGAGGATGAGATAGCGGGTTTTTTCCAGGCGGCGCGTGAGCGCTGGCAGGGTGTGCATGTGCTGGTCAATAACGCGGGTCTGGGGTTTGCCGGTGAGCTTGCCTCACAGGATTCAGATCAGTGGCGTGAGATGCTCGAGGTTAACGTGCTGGCGCTTTGTATCTGCACACAGCAGGCCCTGGCCCAGATGAACGAGCATAACGAGGAGAGTCATATCATCCATATTGGCTCCATGGGTGGGCACCGGGTACCCCCAGGTTCTAACGGGGTCTACTGCGCCACCAAGTTTGCCGTGCGTGCGTTGACCGAATCATTGCGCCAGGAGATGCATGCCACCCAGCGCCCGGTGCGGGTTACCAACATCAGTCCGGGCCTGGTCGAGACAGGCTTTGCCACCCATTACGCCGGCAGCACCGATGCGGCAACAAAAACCTACGGCGCGCTCAAGTGCCTGCAAAGCGAGGACATCGCCGGCGCCGTGCTCTATGCGCTTGCTCAGCCTGCTCATGTGCAGATACACGATATTCTGGTGCGGCCCACAGAGCAGGGTAGTTAAGATCCGGGCAGATAACCGGCTAGAACAGCACGCAAGGGCCATCTTATGGGCGAGGTTTTTGAGTTGATCGGTCCGACGCGCGCTTTAGATTTGCCAAAGCTGGGCTGCGTGTTACAAAAGACGGATGAGATGCCCTGGCAGGATTGCGGTGTGCCCGGTTAAACAGTTGAGCGAAATACTTTAGATCTGATTGGCAACAGCAGCAGCCTCGCTGATCGCGATCTCTACTGTGCGTGGTGCACGGCAATCACCAATGGAAAACATCTGTGGGAGATTATCGCTCCAGCCGGTGATCAGCTCATCATTGGCACGACAACCCGGCCAGTCGACAATAAGATCGATGTCCTCACGATTGCTGAGGCGATCATCAAAAACATTACGCAACACCACGGTTTGCGCGTTGATCGACTCGACCACATGTATTGCTGTAAAGGTGCAGTTGCGTTCGCCCAGGCGCTGGTACCAGGCGGCACGGTTGGTCGGATCAAGATCAGCGGCAACGGCAATATCCGAGGTCACAATTTCGGTTGCGATACCCCGATGCGCCAGCAGTTCTCCGGCAGCCAGCCCTGCCTGGCCCCGGCCTTCATTTAGTACCAGCGCCCGCGTGGCGTTAACCGGCGCACCACACAAAAGCTCATGCGCCGAGATAATCTGTATTGATCCATCGCCGGCAAAGCTGCGACAGGTATCAAGGGCCCCGGTAGCGATGACGATCGTCTCGGCATCGAGCACGATGAGTTCTTCGTGACTCATCAGGCGGTTGAGTGTCAGGGTAACGCCCAGCCTCTCCAGTTCATCCAGGCGCCAGTCGATGATGCGGGCCAGTTCCCCGGTAGAAGGTGCACTGGCCCATAGTGCCAGCTGGCCACCGGCCCGGCTGTCGGCATCAAAAATCTGTACCGTATGTCCACGTTCGGTACAGACGCGTGCGCATTCCAGTCCTGCGGGCCCCGCACCGATGATGCTCACTTTCTTTGAGGTTATTGCGGGTAACAGCGCTACACCGGGGGTGGGCAGCGTGGGGTTTTGAATACAGCGGATGGATTTACCCGCATAGCGGTTGGCGATGCAGACGTTGGCGCCTGCGCAGATGCGGATATTGGCCTTAATCTGGCCACGCAGTTTAGGCAGGATCTGCGGATCACAGATATGCGCACGGGTCATGCCGACCATATCCGCCTGGCCGTGGGCAATAATGTGTTCTGCATGGGCGGGGTCCACAATCCGGCCTACGGTGAACACCGGCACGTTCACCACCTTGCGTATGGCCTCAGCCAGATGCACAAAGATGCCGTGGCGGGTGGGGGTAGGTGCCCAGTGGCGGCTGCGCCCCAGGTGCGAAATATTGGTATGGGCGATGATGTTGAGATAATCGATCAGGCCGGTATCGGCTACCTGGCTGCAGATGGTTTTCATCTTCTCAAGGTCGAGCCCGCCGGGTTCAAACTCGTCCCCTGGCAAACGCACCCCCAGCACATAATCCCGGCCCAGTGCTCCGCGAACGGCCTCCAGCAGTTCCAGCAAAAAACGCAGGCGGTTCTCGAGCGTGCCGCCGTACTGATCTGTACGGTGGTTGGTTAAAGGTGAGAGAAAGGCCTGGGGCAAAAAGCCAAAGGCGCCCAGTATCTCCACGCCATCCATCCCGCCAGCCGCTGCTCTTTTTGCACCCCGTGCGTGTGCATCAATCACCTCGTGAATCTCAGCTGGGCTCATTTCGTGGGCGATATTGCCGTTGGTCTCTGAGCGTACAGGTGAAGCGGCCCAGCTCTCACGACCCGGCTGGTTGATCAGCACGGTGCCGGCACTGTGGGCCAGTTGTGCCAGCATGCGGCCCCCCTCCGCGTGAACGGCTTCGCTTAGGGCGCGATACCCCGGTATGATATCGTCGTTGAGGTTCCAGATCGCATCGGACGTTACCCCCAGCAGGCCCGATTCATGCACCGGGGTGCCACCGGTGATCTGCAGGCCTACCCCATTGTGCGCGTAGTTTCGGTGATAGGCGATATATTGCTCGCCGGGCTTGTTGTCTTGGGCAAAGCCGGGTACATGAGCCGAGACCAGCACCCGGTTGCGTACTTCGATCGGACCGAGTTGCAGCGGTGAAAACAGGTGCTGAAAAGCGCTCATAAAGTCGGTTTGTGTATAGTGTGTGCCTGAGCTTTGGGCATCTTGACCCCCAGCATGAAGAACGGATAAGCAGTATCTTGGTTACACTTGCAAACCGAAAATAACATAAACCCGACCTATGCCAGCCTGCTGAATTCTCCATGGGGTGCGCTTGGTATGGGGAATCCGGCGTATCGGTAAAGAAAGGCTATTGTCTGCAGATGAAAACGCTACTTGAGAACAACCGCGAGTGGGCCAGCAAGATCAAGCGCGAGGCCCCTGATTTTTTTGAGAAACTCTCGCGCCAGCAGCGCCCCGAGTACCTGTGGATCGGCTGTGCCGACAGCCGGGTGCCAGCCAACGAGATCGTCGGTCTGTTGCCAGGTGAGTTATTCGTGCATCGCAACGTTGCTAATCTGGTGATCCATACCGACCTAAATTGCCTGTCGGTAATCCAGTACGCCGTGGATGTGCTCAAGGTCAAGCACATCATCGTCTGTGGCCATTACGGTTGCGGCGGCGTAGCTACGGCCATCAGCGAACGGTCCAGCGGGCTGATCGATAACTGGCTGCTGCATATCAAGGATATGTATCAGCGCAACCAGTCAGCATTTGCTGACTGTATCGATGACACTCAGCGGATCAACAGATTGTGCGAGATGAATGTGACCGAGCAGGTCAGCAACGTCTGCCATACCAGTATTGTGCAGGACGCATGGCAACGCAAACAATCCCTGAAAGTACATGGCTGGATTTACAGCATCGCCGATGGGCTCCTCAAAGATCTGGACGTCACTTTTGATGCGCCCGGGCAGGTGCCAGCGGTTTACCGTTGAACTGGCTGGCTCGGCAGTTGCGCAGCGAGCTAGCGCAATCTTTTTTGATCGATTGCGAACGCCATGATGCAAACCAGTTCAAACATCAAGTTGGCGGCTACGATTGATGTGATGCCCGTGGGGTTGTCAAAGCAGGGTGCAATTTCCGAGATATCTGCGCCCACAATATCGGCACCCTGAAGAGAACGCAGGATCACCTGCATATCGCGGGCAGAGATACCCCCAATCTCGGGTACCGGCGTTGCAGGGCATTCTGTGGGATCAAGGCCATCGATATCGATAGAAACGTAGATGCTACCCAGCCCCAATGTCTCATTGATCTGTTTGATTGCCGCTTCCCGGCCCATTTCTTCGTAGTCATCAAAGGTAATGACGGTCCAGCCCGCATCAATGCCAAATTGGATATCATGTGGACTGAAACGACTCCCGCGAAGACCAAGTTGAACAACCCGTTTAGGGTCAATCAAGCCCTCTTCAGACGCGCGGCGCATAAAGGTCGCGTGATTCACCTTGTCGCCACAAAACTCGTCCAGAGTATCGGCATGGGCATCGACGTGTAACACGCCGACCGGGGTATCGGCGGCGATACCGCGCAAAATAGGGGTCGGGATTGTGTGATCGCCACCCACTGCGATCGGGCGGATACTTTTTGACTTGAGATCGGCAAAGTATGCCTCGATGTTGGCAATGGATTCGTCCTTGCTTAACGGATTTATGGGGGCATCACCGATATCAGCTATGTTGCACAACTCGTGGGGCTGAACGCCTGTAGTCTGGTGTACCTGACGGATAATTCGACTGTGATGGCGTACTGCGCCGGGTCCCTCGCGCGGGCCGGTGCGGTAATTCAAGCCAATATCAAACGGTACACCACAAAGACCGATATCGATGTCTTCGCTGATCTCAGCCCGTTTAGTTCGGAGGAACGTGGCGATATCCGAGAACCGGGGTACTTTGGCAGCATCGACGGGCGCGTAAATATTTCTTGGCATGAGTGTTTCCTGTTGATAGTTAGAGTGGGGCGCCAACGGATAAGTGTGTCCCGCTATCTACAACGAGTAATTGCCCTGTTACCGGAGCCTGCCCCAAGGCAAACCAAAGAACCACTTCGGCCACATCATCCGCAGATGGGACCCGTTTGAGCGGTGCTATGGCGGCAGTTTTCTCTTTGAAGGCCACCAATGCATCAGCATCTAGATGTGGGGCCATCCAGTTTGTGTCGACAAATCCGGGGCATACCGCGTTGACGCGAACATGCGGTGCCAGAGTGCGTGCCAGGCTGAGCGTCAGGGTGTTCAAGGCGCCTTTAGATGCTGCATAGGCCATCGATGAGCCAATGCCAGAGAATCCAGAATGGGATGAGATGTTAACAACAGAGCCCTTTGCTGCTTGCAGGTGAGTGGCTGCAGCGCGGGTCATCTGATAACAGCCGGTTACGTTGACCGCAAAGATGCGTTCAAAATCGTCTGCACTGAGCGCCTTAAGATCAGCCGCATTAGCAAAACGTGTGGTGCCTGCGTTATTAACAACAATATCGATGCCTCCCCATGTGTCGAGGGCGGCTTGAGCAATAGCCTGGCAATCTTCATCTTTGGAAACATCGGCATTTATCAGAAATGCCTCTGCACCGGCATCGTGACATGCCTGTACTGTCATCTCAGCACCGCGACGATTATCACCGTAGGTAACCACGACATTAGACCCCGCCTTTGCCAGTGCTCTGGCGACTGCCGCACCGATCCCAGATGAGGCGCCAGTCACAATGGCAGATCTTTCCAACATCAATTAATTACCTCTGCAAGGTGCGTGCAAGCCGCATTCGAGAAATCGTTCAATGTAGCGTCAAGGCGATCTACTAATTCATCACACTCATCTTCAGTTATTGTCAGCGGCGGTGCCACCATGAACCAGTCGCCATATCGACCACCCGCTGTTCGCCGAGAGTACAAAAGTAGCCCATGCTTCAGTCCAAATATTCGGACATGCTCGGTGGGTGGATAAGAAGCGGGGAATGTTGCCTTGGTATCAGGGTTTTGGACCAACTCTACGGCCATCATCAGGCCCGCGCCGCGAACGTCTCCCATGCAGGGATATTTTGTGGCTAGCGTTTCCAACCGCGCCTTGAGACTTTTACCGCGTTCGGCTGCAGCTTCAATAAGATTTAAACGGTCATATTCCTCAAGCACTGCAATCCCTGTGGCACAGCTAATGGGGTTTGCATTGTAGGTATGAGAGAAATTGAATCCTGTCAGCTCAGCAAGTTCGTCGGCCATAGTCCCGGGTACCATCACGGCTCCCAGCGGGGTATATCCCGAGCCAAGACCCTTTGCAAGGACGACCACGTCGGCACGTGCATTCGGCCATGCATGGCTGGCAAGGAACCGACCGGCCCGACCTGTACCGCACATGACTTCGTCATAGATCAGATAGACACCATATTGGGTGCAGATCTTGCGAATACGATTCACATAGTCCTCAGATAATACCAACGCACCTGTCGCCAGGCCGCCGATGGGCTCGACAATAAATGTCAGGATATTCTCCGCGCCAATCTCAAGGATTTTATCCTCAAGGGCTTGGGCGCATGCCAGGCGATAGTTTTGCCGCGTTTGGCCATCTGGCAGGCGGTACTGGAAAGGGGCAGGAATTCGATCGGATTTCATGGCAAAGCCATCGATGAATGGATCGAGCGTATCGTCACCCGTAATCGCCAGCGTTGCGATGGTGCCCCCATGATAAGAGGGTGACAGAGTAATGATCCGTTTCTTGTCTAACTGATGTTTTGCGACAACATACTGGCGTAGAAACTTGATCGCTATCTCTATTGCTTCAGAACCGCCGGATGCGAGGCACACGCGTTCGTACCCGGGGCCAGCGAGCTCTGAAATACGGTGCGTCAGGTCTATGTTGGATTGGTGGCGAGAAACCCGGCTGTAAGCGAAGTCCAGTCTTCGTGCCTGGGTTGCCATTGCATCAATCACGCGTGCATTACCATGACCAAGATTGCTGACAACCGGGCCCGATGATGCATCTATATAAGCGCGCCCCACATCGTCATACATCCAGATACCTTCCGCCCGGACAATCAATGGCAGTGGGACAATGTTGCCGGTCGCGTAAAAGGCGTCCTGGGCGTTGCCACATTGATTCGTGCTCATAACGCATTATCGCAGGAGACCGGCACTGCAGTGTGCTCCGATGGTCCGTGGGCAACCGAATCGCTCATCTCATGTCAGAATAACTCAGATCACCGCGAGATGCCCTGGTGTCTGGTTGCAGGCAAGAACAAACCCATCACCTGCGGGCGCCGCTGTGATGCACAAAGACATCAGGCGCATGTTGTTGCTGGCACAGTGCCAGCGTATGAGCGTTGAGCCCGTTGGCTTCGCGTTTACGGTGGGACGATTCCTGCGTCTAAATTCCCCAGATACCTGACCTAAGCAATATGCGGCCCATCGGGCGTGTTATTGAGAACCTGCGCACCATCAGGGTTCAGTAAAACCGTATTGGATACAAAGTAGTTACCCCGGCCCGTTTCGGTAAACCAGGACATCAGGTGAAAAGTCATTCCGGCTTTCATCTCAAGGTTGGAGTCATGGCGCAAGCCGGTCACACGGGGACCGCCTGTCCAGGACGGTGGGAAGCCAATTCCAACCAGATAGCCACAGTGATGACGCCGGTATTCGGGCATGCCGGCGTCATCGACAACCGCTTGCCAGCCGTTGTAGACATCTTTGGCAGTCACGCCCACCTTCAGGGCCGTGAGCGTTGCATCAAAAGCCCTGCTGCAAAGCTCTGCCATTTGTGCGTCTTCATCAGAAATGCCGCCAATATTGACTAACCGCCCCATAGGCGCGTTATAACGGGCAACGCAGCCAGCGACTTCGAGGAACACGGCCTCGTGGTGTTGGCCATCACCCCAGCTTGTATGCTCCTCGGCCATCCTGTGGGCTGGGCGCAAAAAAGGCCCAAACCCCGGCGGGGTACTACCAGCCCGGGTCATCGCGGCCAGGCACTCTGCAGCGACATCGGCCTCGCGCGCACCATCATGAATAGCCTCAATTGCGGCTTGCGTCCCAGCATCTGCTGCGTGGGCCGCCTGGCGCATAAAAACTTGCTCTTCGGGTGATTTCACCAGTCGGATCTCGTCCAGCATGCCAGTGATGTCATGCCAGATATCTGCATCAATGTGCTCTTTAAGTGTTGTACCCATGCCGTAAGACAACCCTGCTGATAATGCTTCAATACCAATGGCCTGGCCTGTGGTTTTACCCGCCAGGTGCTTGATGATGACATCTGCAGCCGTTTGTGAGTCTGTATGCCCGATGAAGGTGGCATTGCGAACCTGGTTGCGAATGACGACATGTTCCATGGCGCGCGTGACCAGCACCAGGTCACCCTGACTGGGTACCATCAGAACGTGTGGCGCGAAATACCCCCAGTGATCCAGCCCGGTGAGATAAAAAACATGCTCGGGCGCGCTCAGCAGAATCAGATCAAGATTGCGCCTGGCCATTTCGTCCCGGGTGGCCGCAAGGCGCCGGGCAAGCTCGGGATCAGTAAAGGGGTTGCAATGCATTTTCGTCCTCTTATGGGCCTTAGCGGAGGCTAATGGTGACGATATCCTAATACAGGAAAGAAAAGTCTTCTAATGCTGCCCGGTCGTCTGCTTTTTTAGAAAAGCTACCGGGAGTAGTCGCAGTCAGGTTCGTTCATACCCAACACACCGGCAAAGAGGATTGAGTGCACTATCGTGGTTATGGGACAGCACATCAGGCTGGCGCAGAAAAGTTGCGGTGCCCGCCTATGCTATAGCGACGACTTGGTTTCTGCCCGAGTCTTTTGCTTGGTAAACACCAGTATCAGCACGTGATAGGGTGACCTCTGTTGAATCATCGCCCTTGTGCAAAGCAAGACCCACGCTCATAGTGAGGTTAACTGTGTGCGCCTCCCACTTGAGTGGAGCATCCTCTATAGACTGTCTTAGCTTTTCAAGCATCCCGCTGGCCTCTTCTAACGGTTTGGTAGTCTGATGCATTGATGTCGGCAGGACCATAAAGATGCCAAATTCTTCTCCTCCCAGGCGCCCCAGAGTCCCAAGGTTATCGAGCCTCTCCTTAAGAATGCCGACGAAATGCTTTAACGCCTCATCACCGCATAGATGGCCGTAGGTGTCATTGACTTTCTTGAAAAAATCGATGTCGCATATCGCCACCGCCAGGTTGTGTTCGTAAGGAGTAACACCGGCCGCCTGTACCAATCGGTCGTACCAGGTTCGACGGTTAAGACAGCCGGTTAATGGATCATGTTCGGCGAGCCAGGTTATGCGGGCAAGGTGCGCCTCTCGTTCGAGCAGATTGAGATAACCCCTTGAGTGGTATCGGATCCTGGCAATAACTTCGACCGCATCGGGGAGTTTTACCATGTAGTCGTTCGCACCTAAGGCAAACGCCTTCGCCTTAGTTTTTGCATCCTCGGTTCCCGAAAGAACGATTAGTGGGATGTCGCGTAGCGTTGGTTGGGCGCGAAAATGACGAACCAGTTCTAATCCATCTAGTTGCGGCATCACCAGATCTTGCAAGATCACAGTAGGGCGGATATCTAGCGCTGTCTCGATGGCATCGAGCGGATTCTTGCAAAAGTGAAACTTGATATTGGACTCATCGATCAGCATCCGTCGGACTGTTTCGCCGACCAGTTTCTGGTCATCGATCAGAAGCACCACTATGCCTTTCGGATCTACCGTTGTAGCGTGCGCACCACTTTTCGCACTATGTTCATTTACGGAAAGATCAGAGTCTGATATGGCATAACTGTCTTGAGAGGATTTGGGAAGATCTGTTGCCTGAAGTTCGACTTCATCACTAATACCCGTATCGGCGGCAGATACGAGTTGATCCAAAACGGATTCGAGTTCAATAATCCGGTCGTGATGTCTGGACTCAAGTTGATAGGCTTGTGTTGGCTCAGTCTCCGCCAGATTAGTTAGTAGCAATACCGCCTCTTCCAGGGGCTCTAGGTGGGTGTCCTGAAAGAGGTTTGGTTGCTGACCCGCTTTTTGACCGTAGTCTTCTAGAGACTTGCCGAGTCGAGAATGCGTTTCTAGACCCACAATTCCTGCCGAGCCTTTAATTGTATGGGCGCAATAGGCAATTGAACGCCAGGTGTTAATGTCAGCACCGCCAGCCTTTGCCGCATCAAGGCCTGATTGGATCTTTTCGGTAAGCTCTTTAGATTCAACAAGAAATAAAGACACCATTGATTCATCGATTGTTTGCCGGTCGGTCGATTCGGTTGGAGTGGTGGGTAACTCTTTCATCCCGGGCTTACGGTCTTGGCTTGCCTCAAGTTCATCGACTGTGATACCGGCGAGTCTGTGAACCTGTGCCAACAATTCGCCTGGCTCAAAAGGCTTACATATGTAGCCATCTACACCTAGGGCATTTTTTGCCGCATAGACGTGATCGTAATCTGACTGGGCTGTCAGAAATAGCACAGGAATGTTTTGCCAGTCGTTATCCATCTTGAGAATGCGGATGCACTCATCCCCACTCATTTGCGGCATGTTCCTATCCATAATGATGAGATCAGGAAATTCTTCAGAAACGAGTGAAGATAACCACTGTAGTGCGTGCGCGCCGTTCTCGCATTCAACAACGGCGCATCCGCCCTTGATCTTCTCAAGAATTGATCTGGCGTAGTGACGAATCGTGCCCGAATCATCGACGAGTAAAATAGTAAGTGGCAATGGGCTATCGGTATTGGTCATCGATGAGGAACTTGAATCCGGCTAGGCCGAGAGCATTTTTCTGGGTTTCCCGTACACCCGAAATACTCAGCTTCTTTCCACGCCGTTTTGCGGACTGGAAGAGCACCGCAAGAAGTTGAATTCCAGCAATATCGAGAACATCATCAGCCCCACTTAGATCGACAATCAGTTCCTTATCTGGCTGATCCAATAGCAGTTGCCCGGACCGGTGTGCAAAGGGGAGATTAGAAGCGACTAGGCGGCCGGATATCGCCAGGACATTGCCATCAAGGTGGGTTTTAAACATTACTGGCAGTTTGGGGAGTTAGGAAGCCCTTCGTTGGAACAGATTGCCGCGGATTTTGACCAGGCCCGCAATCTCGTATCCGATTTCTGTCAGACTGAACACCAGCCAGCCTCCTTCAACCAGATAAGTTGATAAGCGCTCGAGCACTCTTTGTCGCGGTATCGGGTCAAAGTAATAAAAAACGTTGCGACACAGGATTACGTGAAATCGTGTCGCGATCGGGTATTCCTGTTGCAGCAGATTTAGCTGCCGGAAATCGATCAGCTGCATGAGGCGTTTATCAGCACAGTGAAGTTGATCATCAGGTGGGTTCCCACGCTTGAAGTAGATATCCCTTTTTAAGCCCGACAGTGAGTCGAGCGCTTCAGCAGGATAAGCGCCTGAGCGTGCCATGGCTAATGCATCGGTATTTATATCAGTGCCGAGTATCTTCAGATCAAGGCCAGAATCAAGTTCGTCACGGAATGCTTCTAACGCGGTAATGGCAAGAGAATAGGCTTCTTGACCTGAGGAACAGCCAGCACTCCATAGGCGGATTTTCTGCCCGGGGGCGCCTGTCAGGCTCTTTTTCAGCTTGGGAAAAATATCCTGTGAAAGCCAGTCAAAATGCTCACGTTCTCGGAAAAAGCCAGTTTTTGTGGTAGTGATCGCGTTGATGAAGTGTTGTAGCTCCTCGGCACCGGAGCTTGCCATGATTAATTCAAGATAGTCCCCGTAGTTATTAATGCCCAGCGTGGTCATTCGGCGCTGCAGCCGGCCTCGTAGAAGGTAAGCCTTGTCATTTCCAAGAGACAGGCCCAGTTTGTTGAGGGCAAGGGTCTGAAAATCACGATATTGATCGTCACTCGGTAATTCAAGCGAAAAAATCATCGGTCTTGAGCCAGCTGAAAAAACGGAATCAGCTGAAGGGTTCCTCTTTATTCTTGATTTGCGCAAGGTCAGCTGAATTATCGTCAACAGCCTTTGCCGGCAGATACTCGCCTTTAACGCGCTCTTCAATTAGAGGCTGGCTGTAAAACCTGAGTTCTTCTTCCTCTTGACCCGGCGCTCCTTCACTCGCCAGGGGGTCTATAGGTGTGGCTGAATTGCCTGCTTCGAGTTCGTCAGTTTGCTGTCGATCGACCCGGAAAGAGGCTAATAGTTTTGCGAGGTTTGCGGTGTCAGTAGCCATACTGCTGCTGGCAGCTGAATTCTCTTCAACCAGCGTTGCATTTTCCTGAGTCAGGCGTTCCATGTCGGTCAGCGCCTGATTAACTTCACTCACCCCTTTTGCCTGTTCTTCAGAGGCTGTTTTGACGTTTTCCATTACCTCAGCAAGCTCGCGAAATGCCTGTTGAATATGGGAAAGATTCTTGGTGCTGCTGTCTTGGAGACTGCCCAGCATGGTTTCGACCTTCAGGCGCCGATCTTCAAGGCTCTGTTCGCCATCCTTAACCAGGCTTTGACCGGTACTTACGCTTGCCAGATTGGTCTCTACCAGTCCGCCAATTTCCTCCGATGCTTTTGAAGAGCGCGATGCGAGTTTCCGGACTTCGGTCGCAACGACAGCAAATCCTTTGCCATGCTCCCCGGCTCGAGCGGCCTCAATAGATGCATTGAGTGCTAGCAGGTTGGTTTGAAAGGCGATGTCATTCATCAGTGTAATAATGCCTGCCATCTTTTCTGAGTTATCAGAAATATCGGCCATGCCTTTTACGACCCGGGTATTAGTCTCCTGCACATTGTTTAACATCTCCTGATTGGTCTGAATGGTCTCCTTTACGACATTCAGAAGATTGTTGCGGTTTTCGTTGACGCTGGTCTGGGTTTCCTGGGTTCGCTCGTAGGCTTTCCTGGCATCGTCAGCACTGTTTTGGATGATGCTGTTCATCTGCTCCATTGAGCTGGCGGTCTCCTGTAATGCTGCACTTTGACGGTGGGTGCGCTCTGATAAATCCTTGTTGCCGGATGCGATCTCTTGCGAAGCCTGCTCAATATTAGTTGCAAAGTCCTTGATCTCAATGATCAAACTGCTGAGCCGGCTGAGAAACGAGTTAAACCAGTTGGATAGTTCTCCAAGCTCGCCTGTTTCTGAGGTTGAAAGGCGTTTAGTGAGGTCTCCTTCTCCCTGCGCAATATCTTGGGCAACTTCTACCAGACTGTTGACAGGCCTGGTAATCGACCGTTTAACAAAAAGGCCAATTGCGAGGCTGATGAGTGCGCCGACCAGTGCAATGGCAATCAAGATAGTCAGGAAACGTTGCCCATCAGAGAGAATCCCTTCACTGACTTTCTGTCGCTCAGCCTCGATAGTACGGTTTAAGGATTCAACGGATTTCCCCAAGCTGGCGTTAAGGCTCGAAAACTGTGTAGAGAGACGCTGTCTGGCCCGGCTGGCGACAATCTGATCTTTTGTTGTCTCCAAGCCTTCGCGCATGGTCTGATCAAGAGCTACAAATGCTGCACTGATCTGGGGATTATTGACGGTCTGAACGTATTCCCCAATGGTTGCATTGGTATCGACGTAGCGGCCGTATACGGACTTAAGCTGATCGAGCTTTTTATCAAAACCCGCAAAGCCGATGCCGGGAGCAACAGAGCTGGCGGTCGCAGACGAGTTTTGATCAGTTTGATTGGGTTCAGATGTTTGTTCTTCTTGTTCGCTGCCTACATCGTGATCGACCAGTAGACTGGTCAGCTCGTTTATCTCGGTCTCAAGTTGGTAGAAAAGATTGGTTTCCAGTGTGCCATCGTTATGCCCGTCTTCTCCTCCCATAAGAGAGTTAACGAAATCGGTGTATGCAGGCATACCGGTTACCAATCCCGCTTTCTTCCGGTAGAGAAACATAAGTCGGCTGCGTACCGACTTTAGCTGGGCAAATGAGTCTGCCAGCTGAGGCAGGATAGCATCCAGCCTGTTCTCTCGTTCAGCCAGCAGGATTGCCGTATCGGTGATTTCACTGATCATTGGCGTCAGTGAGTCATTTATTCTCTTCTCAATAGAGTCGAGCTCGCCTGCCAAGGAATTTGAGGCGTCCTTTAAGACAGATTGGGACACTCCATAGGTCTCGGAGATGATTGCAGCTCGATGTGTCTGCAGGGCATTGACCGAATCATATTTGGCGGTGTGCAGTACCTCGATATTGAAGATGAGTTTCTGCACAAAGCGGTTGAAGTCTGCCCGGGCTTTCTCGGCGGACAACGAGGTGACATTCAGGTAGAACGGCTGAGTCAGACCTTCCAGTTGACTCTGCTGTACGCGTAGTGTGTCCAGATCAGCTTTGTAGTCGCCCAGGGTTTTAGAGCTGTAGGTGATAGTCCCGCTCAGACCCTGGAAGGAATAGAAAACAATTCCTGCTATACAGCCAATGACGAGTACATTAACGAAAAAGATTAACAGCAATTTTCGACTGATAGTCATACCCTTCATTTGCAACTCCCCCTATGTCCCGTTACCTATTTATTGGACTGGACTATGAAATGCCCGACTAACGAGCTTGCAATATTATCCAGATTCACTACTTGATCGGCTGCGCCCCGCTCAATCGCGGCTCGTGGCATCCCGAACACTACCGATGAGCTCTCGTCCTGTGCGAGCGTCCACGCACCGTTTTCACGCATTTTGGCTAAACCGGCGGCGCCATCTACACCCATGCCGGTAAGTAAGACCCCAGTTGCACATTGACCGACTGTTTCGGCCACTGACGTGAACAATTCATCTACAGATGGTCGATGTCGATTGACACGATCATGGTTTGATATTTTCAGTGTCAGGTTGCCTCCAGATCGACGCAGCAGCATATGCTGATCACCTGGTGCTAGGTAGGCATGACTCCTTTGTAGGCGTGCGCCCTCAGTGCCGATCTTGACGGTCAGTTGCGAATCAAGATCCAAACTGTTGCAGAAAGATTCAGTGAATGAGGGAGTGATATGCTGCACTACCAGAATCGGCGGCATTTCCTGTGGTAAGGCCTTGAAAATATTGGAGAGCGCCTGAGGCCCCCCGGTTGATGCGCCTATCGCAATAACATGTTGGTCCGACAACTCGCTAATCTTGGTGCGCTCGACCTGGGATATGGGCACAGCCTTGACTGGACCCTTCTGGAAGAATCTTATTGCTGGGGTATCTACTTTTGCATAGCTTGCAGCTTTGACTTTTTCCACAATGAGGTCGGCGAGCTGATTCAGCCCATCGCGCACACCCACACGTGGTTTCTCCACCACATCGACTGCACCGAGTTCCAGGGAGCGCAGTGCCGAAGCTGAGCCGGACTCGGTGTGTGCACTGACCATGACTACCGGCATTGGGTTCGATTTCATGAGCTTCTCAAGGAAGGTCAGACCGTCCATGCCTGGCATTTCTACGTCGAGAGTGATCACATCCGGTTGCAGCGATTCGATCTTACGTAGCCCAATCATCGCGTCGGGGGCGGTTCCGACTACCTCAAGGTCTTCATTTTGAGAAAAAATATTAGTCAGAGCCTGTCTTGCGACAGCCGAGTCATCGATAATCAGTACCCGGCGCCTGTCATTCATGGCGCTGCTTCCGCTTCGGGCTTGACATTGATCAGTGTGCCTAGTTCACGTCGAGATAGAAGATGTTCAACATCGAGCAGAATGACCATCGTTTCTTTTATATCAACGATGCCCGCGATGTAGGCGGTGTCGACCCCTCCAGAGAAATGCTCAACCGACTGGACTTGATCTTCATCGAGGTACACCACGTCGGATACCGAATCAACAATGAGTCCGATTTGTTTCTCCTCAACCTCAACAATGACAATAACCGTGCTGTCGTCATATGCAGCTTCTGTAATATTGAAGCGGATTCGCAGATCCATAATGGGGATGACTACACCACGAAGATTGATGACGCCGACAATAAATGCGGGCATACCCGGAACCGGGGTGACATCGCCTACCGGGTAGGTGATCAGTTCGCGGGTATGCAGGATATTTACCCCGTACTTTTCATCACCCAGCATAAAGGTGATGATCTGAGGTCCGGAACGCTCAGAAAATTCCAGTTCGAATTCGTCGGTCAATTCGGTTGGACCAGCAGTGGACGAGCCAGAGGGCTCTGGGGTGTGTGATTGATTCATGCTCTTATTGCTGGATTGTTCAGGCCATGACCGTTGCGACATCGAGTATGAAAGAAACTTTGCCATCGCCCATGATAGTGGCGCCAGCCATCCCCGGCACCTGGACAAAATTATCCTCTAAATTCTTAATTACCACGGGCCGCTGATCGACGATTTCATCAACCATGAGGCACTGCTTTTTTTCACCTTGTTGAATCACCAAAAGAACCGCATCCGAAGGGCTCAGATGATCGCAATTGATCTGAAGTTTCTGATGTAGTCGGACCAATGGTAGAAACTCGCCTCGTATTTCTACCAGTTCATTGTCATGCTTCATTTTTTGTAGATTAGCAGTCATAGGCCGGATTGCCTCAATGACGGCCAACAGGGGCAGCACAAAATTTAGCAAACCTACTCGGACGATCATCCCGTCGATAATGGCTAGAGTCAGTGGGAGATTTAGCCTTAACAGAGTGCCTTGACCCGGGTTGCTGAAGATATCGATAGTGCCCAGTAAGGCTTCAATGTCACGTTTGACTGTATCCATGCCAACCCCTCTGCCGGAAACTTCAGTTACGGCATCGGTTGTCGTGAAGCCAGGATGAAATACGAGTTGCAACAACTGCTGTGTGGAAGGATCGTCTTGTGGATCGATGAGCCCCAGGGCAAGACCTTTTGCCCGGATCTTTTCAAAATTAACGCCTTTCCCGTCATCTTCAACTTCGACGATAACGTGCCCCCCTTTATGGAACGCGCGAAGTGCGATGACCCCCTTTGGATCCTTGCCTGCCCGGCGCCGATCTTCCGGGTGTTCAAGCCCGTGGTCCATGGCGTTTCGAATAAGATGAAGGAGTGGGCCGTGCAGCTGGTCTGTTACGGTTTTGTCGAGTTCAGTTTCACTTCCCTCAATCACCAGGTGTATTTCTTTTTCGGATTTCACCGAGTAATCTCGAACCAAGCGGCGTAGTCGGGAAAATACTGTGCCAACTTGCACCATGCGTACCGCTTGCATCTCATCTTGCATGTATTGGACGGAGCGAGCATTTTCCTCGTAGAACGCAGTGAGTGATGCCGCAAATACCGGATCCAGTTGTTCCGCTTGTGCGCACAACTGGGTCAGGCGGGATTGGTTGATAACGGTCTCACCAATCAGGTTCTGCAATTTTTCAAGGCGATCCAGGCTTACCCGGATTGATTTTCCCGCGGAACTCTCGGTGCCGCTAGGCGTTCGCAGGTTTTCACTACCGCCATCCCCATTTTGAAACTTACCCTGGGCGTCAGCCTCTGAACTATCGGCCTGAATCTCCCTAACTGACTGCATGTGGTGATCGTGATTGTCGGTTATGGCCTGGGTGATCTGCGCTTCGTGCGCTTGCGCTACCGACTCGGTTTCCTCTGGGGTATCATCGAAGGGAATGATAGATAGCTGATTTCCGGAGCGAAAGAATAGGAGGATTTCGTTGATCTCAGCCTGTGATTTATCGGTAACGAGCTTTAGGCTCCACCACAGATAAAGGTGTTCCGGATCAAAATCAGCGAGATCAGGTAGACGGTCTTGGTGGGCAATTGACACGCACTCGCCCACCTGAAAAAGCTGTTGGAGTAGCAGCAAGGGATCGCCACCTTTGATCAGGGTCTGGCCATCAAATTTGAGAGTGACCAGAAAGGGAGTCGGTATGGCTTTGGAGCTGATCTCGGGCAGTTGGGGATCACTGGCTGAAAGGCTGGTGAGTTCTTCCGGTTCGCCAGATGGAGTATGCAATAGAGGCTGGATGTCCTCTAAACTTGCTTCAATGCGGGCATGATCAGCTTGCAGTCCTTGTTCGATGGAAGAAACATAACCTCTTATACAATCGATCGATTCAAGCAGCACAGAGCCAAGTTTGTCACTATGTTGGATTTGGCCCGCTCTTGCCTGGTCCAGCAGGGTTTCAAGGTTATGCGCATAGTGAGCGAGACCCGACTGCTTAACGATGCCTGCGCCGCCCTTAATAGTGTGCATTCCCCGGAAAAGGGCGTCGATAACGATGCGATCCTCAGGGCGGGTTTCCAGCTCGAGGATTGATCCCTCCATATCGCTGAGGAGTTCCATCGTTTCCTCGATGAACTCTTCTAACGGTATACCATCCCCTGCCATTACTCACTCCCAATTCTTGCACCGCTTGGGTAAATCCGACCGCTCGAAAGCGCTGTGAACTCTCGAAGAAACCTGGTGCCGGACTCTCTAACTATATTTCACTTACGATATGGTGGAGGCGGTGAGAATCAAATAATTACGCAAACCCTTGCAACTATTATATAAGGTAACAATAACCGAAAGATACGCCGTCAAATCTACCGCCTGAAGGGCTGGATTTGGTTGCCCGGTATTGGACGAAACCGAATTGTGGCTGAGACGTGCAAGTGCTGTCCCAGAGTCGGGCGACATGCTGCCGACCCGCGGCGCTGCAACAATCACCGATATTCAGGTATCTTTCTGCGACACGAATTTCTGAGGCAATAATTGTCATGAGCAGCCAGCGCGACCCGCGATACGACATCCTGTTCGAACCGGTAAAAATTGGCCCTGTCACGGCGCCAAACAGGTTTTACCAGGTCCCCCACTGTAACGGCATGGGGCGCATGTTCCCCGATAGCATGATAGAAATGCGCGGTATGAAGGCCGAAGGCGGCTGGGGAATCGTCACCACCGAACAA
>PVBE010999159.1_pt1 | contig 73008 bp, 70 predicted proteins | sample 1631181 | NCBI WGS metagenome assembly PVBE01 (sample SAMN08397723, study PRJNA350692) | Marine metagenome, whole genome shotgun sequencing project. | isolation source: water | place: Pacific Ocean | collected 2012-04
CGCTCTATTTATTTTTTCGTCGTTTGTACATTTTGTACTGAACAGAAATATGAGCATTAGATTTCCAGTGACCACAAAACTCATGACCATCTATTTGTGTGTAGGTTTACTATCTTTGTGGGATGCTACAAATATTTATCAGGGTCTGACAGAACTCATTAAATGGCTTCAAATACTTGTAGTTCTCGTGATAGTGTTTAATTATTGTGTAAATCAAGACAAGGAAAAGTGGGTTATAGGATTTGTTATAGCTTCTGGTTTTCTTCAGGCATTAATTGGACTATGGCAATTCATAATACGGGGTACTGGGCCCGTATCTTTCGAATTGGCATCGGGACTTTTTAGGGCGTATGGTACTTTCGAGCAGCCAAACCCATTTGGAGGATTTATGGGTATTCTGTGGCCTATTGCGGTGGGTGTTTTCTTGTCCTTACTCCAGACTAGGGCGTCAAAACAGCCCAAATACACTTATAGAACACTAGTTGTTATGACTTTAGTAGTTGCTATTTCACTAATATGCGCATTAATAGCGTCATATTCTCGTGGCGCATGGATTGGTTCGATCGCAGCATTTATAGTGATGTTATTTTTCTTGCCATACAGACCAATCATTGGTATCGGCTCGGTAATTGTTACAATCGCTTTAGGTACTATGGTGGTTTATCTAGGATTTGTGCCTGACCATCTTGAGAATAGGATAACCTCAATACTGGAATATGTGAGCGTTCAGGATGTTCGCCGGGTTTCTATAGATGCGGCAAATTTTTCTGTTGTAGAGAGAGCTGCACATTGGCAAGCGGCTAGTAAAATGGTGGAAGCACATCCCTGGTTGGGAGTAGGTATGGGAAACTATCAAGTTGTATATCCAGAGTATAGATTGGTGAATTGGAAAAGTCCTCTTGGACATGCTCATAATGTGTACTTGAACGTTGCAGCTGAAACAGGGGTTATAGGACTCAGTTCCTATATATTGTTTTGGGGGTATGTGTTTTTGAAAACAATCAGAGTGTTGAGAAGAAGCACTAATTGGAATAGAGGGATTGCGCTTGGATTGTTGGGTGCATGGACGCATCTTGGGGTACACAATTTTGTGGATAATCTATTTGTGAACAATACGCATTTGTGCTTAGGTGGTTTATTGGGTGTGTTGGCAGTTGTTAACACTAGAGTCGATAATAAGAGTTAGTTTGTGTAAATGTCTCATTGGGATGTCATTGTTTTAGCGAGAAATATTCATGAAGTCCAGACGATTTAACAGTAGTGAAATGCGGCGTTTTATAAAATTCAGTATTGTTGGTGTTATAGGTTTTATAATTGATACAGGCGCATTAAATATCATGATAGGTTATCTGGGCATGTCCACAGAATTGCTGCGTCTTGTCGCCAAAACCATATCTTTTAGTCTTGCCTTGACCAGTAATTTTTTTTGGAATCGTTATTGGATTTATCCTGAGTCACGATCTAAAAGCGTTAGAGTACAGGCGGTTCAGTTTACAGTGGTTAATTTGATTGGCCTTGCCTTAAATCTTTTGATATTTGGCTCAGTTAGTTCTGCACTAATTCCAACATTCCAGAATTATTATGGATCCCAAATTGGACTGATTCTGGGAACGAATGCAGGTCAAGTGGCGGCAGTAGCAGTAGTATTGTTCTGGAATTTCTTCGCTAATCGTTATTGGACCTATGGCGATGTTGAGTAAAGTGTCATTGTGAGAATTGGGTTAGAAGTCACTGCTGCTGTGCGGCAGAGTGGTGGTATAGGACGTTATGTTCGGGAGATGGTGCATGCATTAGCTGATGTTGATCAAATAAATCAATATAGTCTTTTCTATGCTAGCAAATACAAAGCTGCTCGAGGCATGCTTGCTTTACCAGATAATTTTCGTATACGTCATTTGCCTGTGCATGACATTTGGCTTGCACGAATTTGGCAACGTATTCGTTTACCTGTACCCGTAGAGCTTATTACTGGTGCGGTCGATATATATCATTCGCCTGATTTTACGTTACCTCCGACATTGCAAGGCGTACCTACACTACTTACTGTACATGATTTATCGTTCTTGCGAGACCCAGAATCTGCCTCCCCAGGTTTACGAGGATATCTGGAAATTGCAGTCAAACGCTCAGTACGGCTTGCTACACATGTTTTGGCGGATTCACAATCTACCAAAGATGATCTTATTGAGCTGTATTCAACACCCGAAAACAAAATAACAGTGCTTTATCCTGGCGTATCATCTGATTTCCGTCCCATCATAGATCCAGCGAAGTTGAGGCAAGTGCGTAAACGTTATAAATTGGGCGAAGAACCATTTGTGTTATCAGTGGGAACTTTACAGCCTCGGAAAAATCACTTGACTTTAATCAAAGCATTTGAACTTGCACTTGGCGATTCCGAATATAATCTTGTATTAGCTGGTGGTAAAGGTTGGAGCTATGAGGAAGTGTATGATTTAGTAGAGTCACGAGGATTGCAAAACCGTGTCTTGTTTCCCGGTTTTGTTGCAGAGGAGGATCTATCGGCTCTATATTCCTCTGCAAATATTATGACCTTGCCTTCTTTGTATGAAGGATTTGGTTTACCAGTTTTAGAGGCTATGGCTTGTGGATTGCCTGTGATTGCATCTAGTGTTTCTAGTTTGCCTGAAGTGACAGGAAATGCCGCTTTGTTGGTTGATCCTGGCAATGTTGAGGATATAGCAGACGCGATCTTGAAATTGGTGGAAAATGTAGATCTTAGAAAAAAGCTCCGTAACAAAGGGTTTAAGCGAGTCGAGCAATTTAGTTGGTATGCGTCTGCGAAAACTTTGTTGGGAGTTTACAGGGACTTGGCTGAACATCTGTGAGTTGAGCAGGTGGTATAGTCAATGGTCAGATGAAAATGAAAACTGATAGTCTAGATGTAGGCAAAACACCTTCTGAGTCTTCTGTGCATTTAGCACAGTTGATGTTGCCTGAACATGCTAATCCGTTAGGTAATGTACATGGGGGAGTGATAATGAAGCTTGCTGATGAGGCTGGAAGCCTAGCTGCTATGCGCCATGCTGGTATGCATGCAGTCACGGTATTTGTAGAATCTATGACATTTGATGAGCCGGTAGAAGTTGGAGCTTTGTTGCATTTAAATGCGCAAGTAAGTTGGGTAGGACGTTCGTCGATCGAAGTATTAGTTAGAGTAGATGCGGAAAATCCTCTTACTGGGCATGTGGTGGCAACAAACTCGGCATTTTTTGTGTATGTAGCTCTTGACAAGAAGGGGAGACCAACCTTGGTTCCTAGACTAGTTTGTGAGAATGAGAAACAAAAGGAACTTGTGGCTGATGGAGAGAAACGCAAAAGTGCACGTCTAAGAATTAGGTCAGACAATAATTGAAATTAAGATAAAGACAGTTTTCGATGTATGATGTATACAAAAGGTGGCAATGGAAACAAAGAGCAATAGTGTAATAGTTGGCATGAACAAGGAATCACAAGATAATTTTGTCTCCCTGATAGTATCCAAAGATGTGGAAGAGGGCAAATTTGGCGGTAGGGTTCAAACTCGTTTTCCGCCTGAGCCAAACGGGTATTTGCATATAGGACACGTTAAGTCTATTTGCTTGAATTTTGGCATCGCAGCTGACCATCAAGGTTTTTGTAGTTTGCGATTGGACGACACCAATCCTGCTAAAGAAGAGTCCGAATTTGTACAAGCCATCATAGAAGATGTAAGTTGGCTTGGATTTGATTGGGGCAATAATTTTCATTGTGCCTCAGACTACTTTTCCGAGCTGTATAAATTTGCGATGCAGTTGATGTATTCTGGAAAAGCGTATGTTGATAGCTTAAGTGCCGAAGATATTCGTGCTTATCGAGGCACACTGAAGGAGCCGGGCCAAGATAGCCCTTATCGTGATCGGCCTGTTGAGGAAAATATAGATTTGTTTGAGAGAATGCGCAAAGGGGAATTCAAAGACGGGAGTCATGTGGTTCGCGCGAAAATAGATATGAGTAGTAGCAATATCAATTTAAGAGACCCAGTAATGTATCGAATATTGCATATGACTCATCATCGTACTGGAAATGAATGGTGTATCTATCCAATGTATGATTTTGCTCACGGGCAATGCGACTCAATTGAAGGTGTAACTCATTCTATTTGTACCTTGGAGTTTGAAAATAACCGACCTTTGTATGATTGGTTTCTCAATGAGCTTGATGTGGATCATCCTCGTCAAATTGAGTTTGCTAGACTGAACTTAAATTACACTGTTCTGAGCAAGCGTAAGCTTGCAGCTCTTGTTGAGGGTGGTTATGTAAGCGGTTGGGATGACCCACGTATGCCAACGATATCAGGAATGCGCCGACGTGGATATACTCCTGAGGCGCTGCGAGAATTTTGTGAAAAGATAGGAGTAGCCAAACGTAATACTGTTGTTGATTTAGCATTGTTAGAACATACACTAAGACAACACCTTAACAAAACTGTTCACAGAGCAATGGGAGTACTAAGACCTATTCGGGTACTAATAGTAAACTATCCTGAAGATCAAGTAGAACAAATTGATGCGATAAACAATCCCGAGGATTCTGCTATGGGTACTCGCAAAGTGCCGTTCTCGCGAGTGCTTTATATAGAACGCGATGATTTCCTTGAAGAGCCGCCTAAGAAATTCTATCGATTAGCTCCTGGTCGAGAAGTGCGCCTAAGATATGCCTATTATATTAAGTGTGAGTCAGTGATACGTAATCCCGAAACTGGTGAGATAGAGGAGCTGAGGTGCACCTACGATCCTGATACTCGTGGGGGTTATGCTCCAGATGGACGTAAAGTAAAAGCAACATTGCATTGGGTATCTGCTGCTCATGCTGTAGATGCCGAGGTGCGTTTGTACGATAGGTTGTTTACAGTTGAGGATCCTGCTTCGGTATCTATGGAAGATTTAGACAAAATTTTGAATCCAGCATCTCTTCAGACTCTATATGGATGTAAATTGGAGCCCAGTATAGCTGATGTCAATCCTGGAAGCCGATTCCAGTTAGAGCGACAAGGTTATTTTTCCTCAGACATTGTAGATTCTAGTGCTGAACATTTGGTATTGAATCGTACGGTGACTTTGCGCGATAGTTGGGCCCGTATGCAGAAAGCTAACAATAATACAAAGTAACATCAGCATTCGGAATAAAAAAAATATTAGTGGCTATTATTGCCCACTAATATTTTTTATTTTAATCCGAGTTGTTAGTTCTAATTCTTATGGTGTGACAGGAAAAGGAAGAATTACACTACTGATACGTCGATGGCTTTTGGACCTCTATCTGACGGCTCAACTGTAAATTCAACTTGTTGACCCTCATGTAGGCTTCGAAAACCATCTGCATTGATGGCACTATAGTGGACAAAGCAATCATCACCTTCCTCACGGGAGATGAATCCAAAACCTTTTGCATCGTTAAACCACTTTACAGTACCAGATTCTCTTTCACTCATATTACTACTCCTTATATTAAAAAACTAACTCACACATGTAATTATTTACCATCAAGGGAAAATTACCACTGGGGATTAGACTAACTTTATTACTACAACTACTTTTGTTAACTGCAATTCGAACCTTTTCCTGTCAATATTTCTCTTCTATTTCAGCATCATACAGTGCCATTTATTGGTTGTCAACCCTAGTCATTCGACCAAAATTGACATAATTGCACTAATATTTGTTCCTCATGACGAACATTTCTGCCTCTGCTACCTTGGATTTAGCCTTCTTACGCACAGTTATTGCTTCGGAGATACGTTCAATTATTGCACTAAGTTCTTTCTGAATGTCTTCAGTATTGTCCTGTTCATTTTCATTTAATGATTGTTGCATGTTCTCATGCTGTATCTGCAGTTTTTCGAGTTTGTTGGTAGCCTTGGCATAAGCTTGTTCTGCTTGTTTCAATGCTCTTGTATGTTTGGTCATGGCTGTTTTACTCCTTGTGACTTCCTCTAGCGTAGGTGTGATATCTGCGAACAGACCAATGAGTCTGTAGCAGTATATCACAATGTGTGCTAATGCTATTAGGACTTTTTATAGACTGGGGGACCAGGATTCGAACCTGGGCTGGCGGAGCCAGAGTCCGCTGTTCTACCAACTAAACTATCCCCCAGCGTTGGTATGATTTTACCATAGCGAATAAGTGAGTTAGATGTTTTCTAGTAACTTAATTGCTTTTTCTATACGACTGTTGACCAGATAGTCTCCGAGAAGTTCCAGGGTCTCAAATAGTGGGGGACTTACCTTTTGACCACTTATAGCTAATCGTACTGGATTTAGTAACTGACCGAGTTTTAAGTTCATTTTGTTTGCAAGTAATCGTAGTTCTGATTCAATATTTTCATGTTTATATTTTGGTAACTGTTCCAAAGTTAGTTTGACCTCTTGTAATATTACGAGTGTCTCTTCTTTTGTGGATTTCTTGTTTGTAAATTCAGAAGGTGATAACATGATTTCTTTTGTAAAGAAAAAACTGAGCCATTCTACAGAGTCTTCAAATGTTGTGATACGGTTCTTGATTAGTGGAACGAGTTTTAACAACATTTCTTTATCAGGAGTAATCCCTGATTTCAATAGAAATGGTTGAATATTAGCTGCAACTTCGCTGTCCGACATCTGTCTAATATGTTTACCCTGAAAATGGTCTAATTTACCGAAGTTTACTGCTGCTGGTGACGGATTGATGCGTTCAAGATTAAAAACTGCTTCCAGGTCAGCGAGCTTAAAGTTCTCTTGTTTGTCATCTAAACTCCATCCCATAAGTACCATCCAGTTTATTATTGCTTCTGGATGATAACCTTTACTTCTCAGATCATGTATAAAAATTGAGTGATTATCATCCTGTTCGTCTGTCTTGGTATCTCTTTTGCTCATTTTGCCCTTGCCACCTGGCTGAGTAAGCACGGAAAGATGACACCAAATTGGCTCGGACCATCCAAACGCCCTAATTATTAGGGCGTGTTTAGCGATGCTAGACAACCATTCCTCGCCCCGTATTACATGTGTTATACCCATTAAGTGATCGTCTACCATGGCGGCCAAATGATACACTGGGAAACCATCAGCCTTGAATAGGACAAAGTCTTCCAACTGTTCATTTTTTACTGTTATATTTTTCCTGATCAGATCATCTACTGTAGTAGTTCCTTGTTTGGGACTGCGGAATCGAATTGTATGTTCTTCTCCTGATGTAACTCTTTCCAGCGCAATATCTGTATCAATTTCTCGGCAGTGTTCATCATACCCTTTGTGTTTGGAGCGTATTGATTGAAGGCGTGCTTTGTCACAGAAGCAATAGTATGCTTTACTAATATTGACCAGTTGTTCAGCATGACTGCGATGTAATTTGGTTCTTTCTGATTGTGTATAAGGAGAATATATTCCACCAACATCTGGACCTTCATCCCAACTGATGCCTAACCATTTGAGATCTTTTATTAGTTGTTTTTCTGAGTCTTTAATATATCGGTTACGATCCGTATCTTCTATGCGAAGAACCATACTACCACCATTTATTTTAGCGAAGAGGTAGTTATATAAAGCTGTTCGTGCACCTCCGATGTGGAGATATCCTGTAGGTGATGGTGCAAATCGGACGCGTGTTGGTGAGCTAGTATTCATATTTATTTTGGTTTATTGCTACGCTTTGCACTATTCCAAGACCTATACTTAATGTAATAAGTGCGCTACCGCCATAACTAAAAAAGGGCAAAGGAAGTCCAATTACTGGCAAAAGGTTTAGATTCATCCCTATGTTGAAAAATGCTTGTGCGAAAATCATAGAACCCATCCCATAGCATAAATATGCACCAAATACATCCTGTGCGTTGTTGCCTATTCGGAAAATTCGCCATGCTATAACTACAAATAGCAACATTATTACTATGACACCCAACAATCCAAATTCTGCTGCTGTAGCAGAGAAAATAAAGTCAGTATGTCGTACTTTCAAAAAACGCAATTGTACCTGTGATGCTTGATTATACCCTTGCCCAAACCATCCGCCAGACCCTATGCTAATTAGGGCTTGACGTACGTTGTATTGGGCCCCGGGATCAAGCGAAGGGTTGAGGAAGTTGATTACTCTGTTACGTTGATACTCTTCCATCAGTACCCATATTGCTGGCAATCCAACCATGCTAGCTCCACTTAAAATGGCCAGGTGTTGCGGGCGCACACCTGCAGTCCATAGTATGCTTAGCCACACCACTATAATCATGACTGCTGAACTAAGATCAGGTTGAGCCATTACTAGAGCTGCAGGAATACCTGCGTGTATTATTGAAAGCATTATCCATCGGAACTGGTTTAGCTGATTGCGTCGGTGGGCGAAAAAGCTGGCAATCCATATAACACTACCGATTTTTGCTAGCTCAGACGGTTGTATATTAAATAGTCCAAAGAAGTCGAACCATCGCTGCGCTCCACCAGCTACAACTCCTAATACAAACAGTGCCAACAATGCTATGATAATCAACACATAAAGAAACTTGGAGAGGCTTTGCCAATAACGATAATCTATAGATGCTAACATCCAGATAAGCGCAAATCCTACAATAGCATATTGTATTTGCTGTCGAGGAGTATCATAAAGAGTGGGGTGTTCAAACGTACTAGACCTGATCATGGCTGTTCCCATGGTTAAGAGTAGTGCAACGGCAACGATAAGTACCCAGTCAAAATTCCTCCACAATTCACGTCGATTACTTGTTACACTTCCCGTGCTTGATTTATGTTTGAATAATGTGGACATTTTGTATATTGTCTATTAACTAACTAGATTGTTGTAAGATTGTTTCTTTGCTGTGTGGTGTTCTTGTTGAACACCAATGTTCTTGGTGCGATTTGACTCGGTTGAATTAATCATTTCAAGCTTTCTAGTTCGAAATATGCATCCAGGATTTCCATAACTATGGGTCCTGCTACTGTTGCGCCTTCTTCACCACTATAAACAAATGCTAACACAGCTATCTCTGGATTCTCATATGGACCATATCCTACGAACCATGCATGTGCTGGCCATGCCCCGAATTTGCATCGTCCTGCTTCTTGAGCGATATTATCGCAATATTCAGCTGTGCCAGTTTTACCAGCTATTGTTACGCCATTGATTGATTGTAATTTTTCTCCAGTGCCATCTACCATCACTTTTCTTAGTGCAAGGCTAATCTTTTCGATGATAGAACGTTTAATTGGCGTCTGATGAATTATCTGCGGCTGGAATTCTTCAACAACATTGCCTTCACCATCTAGAATGTTGCGTATTATAGTAGGTTTCATCAATGTTCCATTAGTGATGAAAGGCGTAAATGAATTGAGTACTTGTAATGGGGTTGATAACACATAGCCTTGGCCAATAGAAGATATATATGTATCTCCAGTGGACCAATTTTCTCCAATATTAATACGTTTCCAATCCCTATTAGGTATAAGTCCTGATAGTTCTCCAGGTAGCTCTATGCCAGTGATTTGATTATATCCTAACCAATTGGAGTATTCGTATATTTTGTCAATACCTAAACCATTGTTTGTTACTCCGCCATCATCATATCCACCACCAAGAGCGTAAAAATAAACGTCGCATGATTGTGCTATGCCAGTCATGAAATCTACTGGGCCATGACCATCGCGTTTCCAGCAAACAACTTTTCTGGTCTTACCAGGGTCGTTTGGAAAATATCTGTTGACTATTTCGATTTCGCCTGGATCATCAACAAATTGATCAGGAGTTACAATCTCTTCCTGTAGAGCTCCTGATGCAACTACTAACTTATACACAGAACCAGGTGGGTGCTCTCCGCTGATTGCCTGGTTTAGTAAAGGTTTATGCGGATGGTTAAGTAGCTCAGTGTAGTAATCTACTGGAATATACCGCGCGAATTGCTGATTGTCATAGTTGGGTAACGATACCATTGACAGTATTTCACCAGTCTGTGGATTCATAGCTATTACGACTCCATTAGTGACTGGCTGTCCATCCCTGCTTTGATTTTCGATTTTCATACGTTGCCTTAAGGCAGCTTCAGCAATTGCTTGTAGTTGTACATCGATGGTCAACATTATGCTTCTGCCAGGTGTCGGGTTAGTCACTTCACCTATAACTCTTAATTCTAAGCCTGCTACATCTTGTTCTATTAGTTTGAAGCCATTTTGACCTGCTAGGGTATCTTGCATGTAAGCTTCTACTCCAGAGTATCCGATTTTGTCTCTAGAAGCATCGAATCCTCTTTCTGCATAAAAATCTTTTACTGCTTCTGTAATTGGTCCCATGTATCCAATTATGTGTGCTGTAAGTGCACCTGTTGGATAATCACGCATTGGTGTAATTTGTATTCCTACACCTGGGAGGTTGCGAAGCTCCTCACTCAGTGTTAGGGCCACCTTTCTAGGTACATCTCGTGCGACAACTATTGATTCATAAGGTGCAAGTGATTCTTGTAAGAAAACCACTTCTGTAATACCAGGTGGCGGAGCATCTTCACCTATTCTGTTGCTGCTAGCATTACCTGCATCAAGAGGAGGGGTGTTAATGGGGGCTCCAGTGATTGTGGCGATTCGCTGATATATTTCCTGTAGTCTTAAGTCATCTTCAGGAAGTTCTGCTGGAGTTATGATTACATCATATGATGGTATGTTGTGCCCAAGGATTACTCCATTGCGGTCATAAATCACTCCACGCTGAGCTGGAGCATTTATTCGCGCCTGTCGGTTTTCGACTGCTAGTGCTGTGAATTCTTCATGTTCAATGACTTGCAATCGAAGTAATTGCCCAGTGAATGCTATGATTGATATGGCCATCAGGCCATATAGTGTTCCTATGCGCCAGGGAGTTATAAATGGTGATGAATTCATCTTATATGTCAATAGTACGTTGTGTTATTTTTACTGCTAACCATCGTACTGATGGCAATATCAGGATCATAACGAATACGTTAATTATGATGGAGCGTACGAAATTCTCGATTGGTAGATTTGCCCAATCAGTTCTCCAACCAGTAATAGTTAATAATAGAAAATATACTAGATAATAGATTGTAGTACCGGCTATGCCTACAGAAATCCGCAGTATGATGTGGGTTGACCAGACACGTGCTCCTGCCAAATTTGCTATAAGGCTCGCCACAGTGAGTGATATTATGTTTATTCCCATATGGGCTCCTGAGAGCGCATCGAGCATTAATCCGCCAAGTAGTGCCCACAATAAACTTTCACTGTCAGGATATGCTAGATTCCAAGACAGTACTAATACCAATACCAAGTCTAAATTGAATTTACCGTGAAAATTGAGATATGGTAAAAGGGTGCTCTGAAATATAGCTAGCAATGGAATTACTAGTAGACCGAGAATTATGTTTCTCAAAGGTCGTCTGGGACGGGAGTGCTTATAAGAGGATTGAGTTCGGTGGCAGTAAAGTCTGTAATTATCATCACGATTTCTATTTTATCTAAATTAGCCAATGGCAAAACTTCTGCCTCTTGAAAAACATCATAGGCACGACTACGTACAGAAGCTATTGCTCCAACAGGAATATTAGCTGGAAGTGAACCTCCTAGTCCGGAAGTAACAACTAAGTCACCTGCACTAATAGTAGCATCAAGTGCGATATATCTAAGTCTTAGGTCTTTGGATGCTTGTCCGAATAGTACTCCGTCAGCTCGTGAATTTTGTATTCTTACATTGACTGCCATTTGGTCGCTGTTCACAAGCAATACCTTACTAGCTCTAGGGGTCGCTTCGTTTATTATTCCGACAAGTCCTGCATCCGTTACAACCGGCATGTCACGTTGCACCCCACCAGTTGTGCCGATATCAATTATGACGTACTGCAAGAAACTGCTTGTATCTTTACCGATTACATTAGCGCTGATGTATGTATGTACATTATCTAGTTTAGTGTAATTTAGGAGTGCTGCTAGCATATCTCGTTCATACACGGCCTCGCTCAGACGTATATTCTCTGAGCGTAACAATGCAGTCTCTGCTGTTAAAGTTGCGTTGAGATTGACTAGTTCCTCGGGAGCAATTGGTTGATTGATGAAAAGAGGTTCAACTAAAGAGTATATATTGACTTGCAAAGGTGTCATAATCCTACTAATTGCACCCTTGAATTTACTTAATGACTGACTATAACTTAACGACAATAACAATATTCCGATAGCTATAATCGTTGCTGATAGAATTACATTCGTTTGTAGTTTGTTTCGATACATGGCATTGTGTGTTGACTGGATGACTCAAAGAAAACGCTAATTGCTGTCAGATAATTTGCCTCTAAAATATTCTATTGTGCGCGTTAGACCTTCCTCTAATTGCACCTGTGGTTTCCAGCGTAGCAAGTTTCCAGCTCTTGAGATATCAGGTTTACGTTGTTGAGGGTCTCCTGTTGTACGTTTGTCTTCCAAAATAGTGCCCGAAGCATTGTTTGTCAAGCTATTTATTTTGTTAGCAAACTCTAATATGGTGACTTCATGAGGGTTTCCTATATTAGTAGGTTCTGTGAGTCCCGATGACATCAGAAGAATGATTCCATCTACAAGATCATCTACATAACAAAAGCTTCGTGTTTGTGATCCATCACCATAAACAGTTAATGACCTTCCTTTTAGAGCCTGACATATGAAGTTGGGTACAACGCGCCCGTCATTTAATGCCATTCTAGGTCCATAAGTGTTGAAAATTCGTACAATTCGGGTACTAACTCCATGAGTTCGGTTATAAGCCATTGTTAACGCTTCGGCAAATCGTTTTGCTTCGTCATAAACTGAGCGTGGTCCTACTGGGTCGACATTACCCCAGTAATTTTCATTTTGAGGATGAACTAAAGGGTCACCGTACACTTCTGATGTGGAAGCAAGTATAAAAAGCGCACCATATTTTTTCGCCACACCCAATGCGTTTAGGGTGCCTAATGCACCTGCTTTTAGTGTTTGAATTGGCAGCTGTAGATATCCGTTAGGTGCAGTTTGTGATGGGCTTGCCGGAGAAGCGAAATGCATCACAGCTTCTACTGGATTAGGAAGATCTATATAATCCGCTACATTTTGGTTAATGAAGCAGAACACTTTTGTATCAGTTAGGTGAGATACATTGTCAATACTGCCAGTTATCAAGTTATCTAGGACAATCACACTATGTCCATCGGCTATTAGCCGGTCACATAGATGAGAGCCGATAAAACCTGCTCCGCCTGTGATGAGTATACGCATTTTTAGTCAGTTGCTACATTAAGTGCACACTTCTGCAATTTTACCATAGCGGTCAATTTTCAAGCTAAGTACTTTCTGCGTGATCATCGACATTTGTAATCCTTTGTATTATTGAAATAGTTAACATGAATGCAAAAGCCAGGTCTATGAACCAGTAAGATGCATCGACCAATCCATGAGCAATAAAATTGATCATGGAGGCCGTTAGTCCAATAGTAAGTAACCTTAATTTAGGGTCCATAGTAGTGCTTATGGTTCGATTTGCAGTTTTAAAGAATGTGTACAGTATCCACATAATAGATGCTAGACCAGGCAAGCCCAATCTAGCGGAGAAATCAAGTATCACATTATGAGCATGAGAAATGTTGGGGTCTTGCCAGGCATCTGGAGATATGTATTTACCTCGATATGAGTAAAGAAAATTGTCAAGCCCAACTCCTGTTATAGGACTGTCGGCTATCATATTAATTGTGCTATTCCACAAATTCATACGGAAGAATGTTGGTCCGTGGGTCTGATCCGTTAGACTAGCTATACGAGGGTGTGATGAAAATACAATTAATATTGTGCAAGTGACAGCAAGTAAAACTAAGAATGGACGTATAGCTCGTTTGCCTTTGTAATAAAATATAATTGCGGTTAGGGCCGCTGGTATTCCTAACAGAAGTGCTCCACGCGAGAAACTAAGTAGTATTGCTACAAACATACAAATACTTGCTACTATATATGCTGCCCGCCGCAGTTTGCTGATGTATGGCTGCGACAAGAGTGACATAGCTATTGCAAGTGGTAGTGCTCTTCCTAGATATAAGCCCACATTATTTGGTGAACCAAAGATGCTTCTCAATCGCAATACTCCATCCTCGGCAGCAATCAAGTTGATACCAAGTGTGTATTGTATTAGTCCTATGATTGCTACTAGGAATGCCCCGATGACAAAATAGTCGCTTATTCTGACTAGATCAGTCCTGGTCAATGGTATTACGCGAACCAATAAGTAAAATAGTACGGGCTCGAGTACGATAACTCTAAATTCTGTTATTGCTGCGCCAAGTTCATTTGCGCTCAATATAGAAATCAAGGATAGAGTAGCAAAAGTTAGAACAGCTTTGTCTAGGGAACTTAGTCTCAGTCGAAATGATGATATGTCTGGACTTAATGAGCTGAGATTGATTATGTTTCGCATTAGTACAGCGGCGGTTGCTAATAAAGTGAAAACTTCTGTAGTGGAGAACATCCGTTCAAACATTGGCTTGGGATAAAGATAGAACGGTATGACTAAAGCAATCATTGCTAATGCTACATCTGGACGCAGATAAAAAAGTATCAGCAGTGCCGTCAAGCTTAGTAACGATAGTAGCAACCAAGGTGATACATAATATGCTAAAGCAGATATTGTAGTGACTGCTAGCGGCACAAATTCATTTTGGCGCACAAACAATTGAGGCAAGTTTTGTCCCCATGTCATGCCAGCTGATATCCAGAACACAGTACCTAAACAGAGTGTAATCAACATATTTACTCTATTGGTAAAGTACATAATCATATCGTTAAGGAAAGTCCGGACAGATTTGAGGTTATATATCATGTAACCACAAGCTGCCAAGAATAAAAATAATGCCCCTAGTGTGATAAAGGTGATATCATAAGCAGGTTCGTTACCGACTGAAAATCCAACAATTGCCCATTGATTCCAACCGCGGTCTGCACGTATCTTAGCTATGTGTTTTCCGGGTTTCAGATTGTTAGCTATAGGTATCAGCTCTACGTGTGTCGATAGATCAGGCGCAGTCAATATTTGATAACTTTCTCCCTTCTGGGTAATTGGTAGCGAATTTGCAGGTTCCGAGTCTATTTCAACATATAGAGTAGCTCGGTAATTGCCACGTCTCACTATAAGACCAAATTCAGAGCCTTCAAAGGTGAAGGTTATGTTGGAATCCCCTATTTGCGGAATGTCAGCTCCTAAGTTTGAGAAACTCCACCCGTCGCTGTATTGAGCATATGGGCTTGCAGCAGGGTGTATACCGTGAGGTGCTGCACTGAGTTGGTATACTGACAAATAATTCTTCAAGTCCGTGATTGTTTTCCCATTGGCTCCTGTTGGAGTTGTCAGAGCAAAACCCCAGCGTGGATTATGGATATCAATTCCTGGATAATAATTGTCCATTACCAATACTCCGGCCCAGGGCCATTCCCCACGCGCTCGTTCTATAGCAGCGATAGTGAAATTGGTTTGCTGTTCATCACTGACTGCTCCCCATGTGGTTTGTGGATTTGCAGCCGCCGAGGGATCGTACCATCCAAACTGGCTGGCCCACAACAATTTACTGCTATCTCCGGCCTTTTCCATTTCTTCACGAAGTAGTATAAAGCGCGAGAAATTTAGGATGCTATTGCTTAATCGACGATCGTTTGGTCCTGTATTGAATCCATAAGGTTTTCCAGATGCTGCGTCAAAATATTCTTTAGCTCCCGAGGCATACAATTGTCGTAAATAGAGAATATCATTGATATTTTCAGGGCCATTCTCTGTTGTTGGCGCCAGCCCTGCCATTAGTACAGTCGCATTTGTATCGGCCTGATGAATGAGAGGATAAATAGTTGCAAGTAGGTTGGAGTATTCCACGGCAGAGGGTGTTCTTCCCCATGCGCTTATCAAATTAGGTTCGTCCCCAAGTTGGTAAGTATCAACTTGGTCCGAGTAGCGATCAGCAAATTCGTAAGCGAATTGAGCAAATTTATTAGTTTGATCTGGTATGTTACTACTGGTTAATACTGCTATGATTTGTAGATTGTTTTCAATTACAAAATTTATCAATCTATCGGTGGCCACCCAGTCAAACTTTTCTGGTTCCCAATAGAAGGTTTGTCTGACCCATCCAAACCCTGTATTACTAATAGCATTAAGTGTTTTATCAATTGTTTCTGGCGATTCAGGAAGCAATTCAATATTAACGCCAAGCATATTGCTTGGTCTCGGATCCAGATTTGGATTAGGCAACCCCAATGAATGCCCACGGATATGAGTACGATATTGCACCAACAGTACTACAATCACTATTAGTGAGGTTAATGCTACTGCCGGTGCCAAAATTATCAGTACTCTTCGCATTTCTATTTTGCCCAACTTGGTTTACTTGTTTGGCTATCGCTGGTAAGTTGTTGGGATACTAGTGATTCATTATCTACTATCCAAAGATTGCCTCTATGTATTAGTGCAATTTGTTCGCCGTTTGGCGACCAAGTGATATTTTGTGGCTTCAGAGCTGTTTCACCTGATGTTGGAAATATAATCTTCACATTGCTGCCATCTTGTTCCATCACTGACAGTGTGTATCCACTATTGACACTTTGAAGTGGACTATTGGACTGTAAGAATGCAACTTGAAACCTATCATTAGTGATTGGCGACACTACTGGATTTGACCATATACCAGTACGTTCAGATAAGGTAGCTTGAAAGCTTTCATCTTTAGCGATTACAGCGACGTTAAATATTTGACTATCCTCGGGCAATTCAAGACCTATAGGGTCACCATGCGAAACTGTATAGATAAATTTACTATCTGGAGACCAAGTCAGTGCTGGAATCCATACCCAGTCAGTCCAAGTTTGGTAATGAGAGAAATTGGTAAGCTGTTTTTTTTCAGAGTTGATCGGATTGCTTAAATCTATGATTCCAATCCTATCTGCTTGAGCATAGGCTATGTGTACGCCGTCAGGAGCCCATGCGAATCTCATGCCATACCATCCATAACTTCCTCCTGCTGATGGTCCTATTATTGTTCTATGTACCACTTCTGTAACTGCTTCATTAAAGTTTGCTATGTGAAGATTATTATGTGCTTGCCATCCAGGTGCTGTTGTTCGAGGTTCGCCTGTGGAATATGCAATGCTGAATTGGTCTATAGGAGACCAGCCAGCCCATAGTACATTCTGTACATTCAGTGTGAATGGTTCTGAATTTGCGGTGTTGGTATCTACAACCCACAGTTCGTTGAATGTTTCCTTCAAATCTGCCTGTTGATTTGGTTTGCTAGAGTACAGCAAATATCTACTGTCGTTTGATAGTTGGAATATACGACCGTCCAGCAAGCCATTTACAGTTAGAGGCTGTCTAATTCCGCTGGATTTGCTCATGATCCATGCATTGCCTGATGATATATATGCTAGTGAGCCCTCTATGGGGACGATGGTGTACGTAGCTTGAGAACCCACCATAATGATTTCATCGATTGGTTTCTCTATAATTGTACGTCGCAATATTGCTTTAGATGTTACATTGCCGTCTTCTTTCACAATACGATAGGTTATTTGCTCTAATCCACTTGTGCCTGTTTGCAACAAGCGACTTTCACCAACAGGTAGACCATCATTGCGTACAACTTGCTTCTCGAATGGAATTACTATTTCTTCGTTTTGCAATTCCTCTGCTACTCTTATGATAGTAACGTCCATACCATCGGTGAGCAAAGTTGATTGACTCGGTAAAGTCCGATCAAGTGGGCCGATCTCTATTCCCTGTTCTGATAGTAAATCACCAACATTTGTGCTGCTTGTATCAACAGTATTTCTGACTTTGTCATGCATTAAGCTAATGGTTATAGTGTCCGAACTGGGTTGATCTACTTGTTGACAGCTTGCAAGCAGTAAAATAGACGTCAATATTATGATTCTTATGGAGCTCATGTTCATAATCGTACCATATCGTTCTTGACTAAAATGCTCACTCAAGATAGAATTCGCTGTTTCGCACCATTAGGTGTTCATGGAAATAATTTTATTTCTATTGTCGTGCTCGTGACAAGCAGCTTAAATTCACCCACGATAATCATTTGCTAAGGTGGTAGTTGATGGAAAGTACATTATTAAAAGCACAAACAAGAACTGTTATAAGTAAAGGCTTAAACCGACTTAGGCGCGACGGTCTGTTGCCAGGCGTCCTTTATGGGTCAAATGTAGACCCAGTTGCTCTACAGTTGCCTGCGCATGAAGCGGGACAGCTACTAACTAGATTGCAAGGTACAGTATTAATTGATTTAGAGGTTGATGGTCAAACTCATACGACAATTGTCCGCGAATTACAGAGAGATGTCCTAAGAGGACATCCAGTTCACGTAGATTTTATGGCAGTAGATATGGAGCAGGTTCTCACTATTATGGTGCCAATAAATCTTGTGGGAGAATCTCCTGCTGTTGCTACTGGTGAATATACAGTTATGACTAGTTTGTATGAATTAGAGGTCGAATGTTTACCAAAAGATATTATCAATATCGTAGAGGTAAGTGTGGAGGGTTTAACAGAACTTGGTGACACGATACTAGTATCTGATGTGGTTGTACCAGAAGGTATAAATATATTAACTGATTTAGAAGAAGCTGTAGCTAGAGTTGCTTATGCTGGAATTATTGAAGTTGAAGAGGAAGAAGAAGAGGAAGAAGGATTGGAATTGGACGCTGAGGATGTGGAAGTAATTGAGAAAGGCAAAGTTACTGATGATGATTTTGAGGAATCAAGTGATAATGCCGAAAGCACCGAATGATCCATTAATTTAGTTGCAATCCTAGTGTATGTTCGCAGTGAAGGGTAGAGTCATTTTACACGAATGACTCTACCGTTTTTATTTTACTTCAACGGTGTGCAATCCAAGTACGAAAATCCAGCAGCCTATATGAGCCACCATTCGGTCTGTTGTGCTAACTAGTTGTGCGAGCTCACCGACCCAAGTTATGTTCTTGGGATTGTCGTAGAATTATTGGAGGGCAGGCATTATACTATAGACTAAATTTGTTGCTAATATAATCTATAGTAGACTGACATAGGTTCGAGAGGCTTGCAAACTTTAGATAACTCTTTGTTCTGAATTATATTTACACAAATGCGTAAATTATCATTTCGTTTTTTACTATTTCTTATTATCGGGATGTTTTCTTGTCATAGTATTGTCGCTGCTGAGGAACAAGAGGGACCTTTGTATCAGGTACAGGATGGTGACACACTATATTCTATTGCACAGAAATTTGGAGGGGATGTACAATTACTTCAGAGACTGAACGGCATAGAAAACTCATCATTGATATCTATTGGCCAAACTTTGATATTGTCGGATTATTTCGGTGTCAGTGGCTTAGTTGACACATATGCAGTACATCCAGGGGAATCATTTTTCTCCATGCCACTTAAATTAAATAATGATTCTGATACTTTAATAAAACTGAATCGCATTGTCAATCCTCACACATTGTTTATAGGACAGCCGTTGATCTATAAGATTACCGATCATTTGGAAGAATATAATCAAATCGGTTTTTCAGTGGTTGAGGAACGGGATTCATTGCTAGATTTAGCTATTAAAGCTGATTGTAGTCCCCACGAACTTATGATATTAAACGACTGGTCAAACGCAAATTTGACCCTAACTGGCGCATTTGTTTATACGCCAGTTAGTCAAACTATGTCGTCTATACCTAGTCCATTCGAGGACATAGTTATATCTAATGAGCATCCAAGTCAAGGTCATCCAGTAGTAATTAGTATAGATACAGATCATGAAACATCTGTTACAGGATTGTTTGACAATACTAATTTGAATTTTTCGTCAATTGACGGGAGACAAGTGTCTTTATTTGGTGTACATGCAATGTCTGATCCAGGAATCTATCAGTTGTTGCTCACTGCTGATAGGAATGATGGTCAGCCAGTTACTTTGGAGATGCGTTTGCGAGTTGCGGATGCGCAATATGGGTCTCAAAATTTACTACTGGCATCAGATAAAGCCAAGTTGCTGGAGGACGAGAATGTACGTGCCACCGAGGATCAAACAATCTCAGATGCAGTATCAATTTTCACTGAAAACAAATTGTGGGAAGATGGTTTTGGCCATCCAATTTCAATGGATTACATTACAACTCGATTTGGTATGCGTAGGAGTTATAACGGGAGAGATTACCTAACTTTTCATGGAGGAGTGGATTTTGGGGCATCGGAAGGTACGCCAATTTACGCACCAGCTGCCGGGGTGGTTGTCATGTCGAAAATGCTTGATATTCGAGGAACTACAACTATCATAGATCACGGTATAGGAGTGTATACTGGATACTGGCATCAGCAGGGATCAGAAGTATCTGTAGGACAAAAGGTTGCATCGGGAGAACTTATAGGGTACGTCGGTGATACTGGACTCTCTACTGGGCCACATTTGCATTGGGAAGTATGGGTCAATGGTATCCAAGTAAATCCGCTAGAATGGATTAACCAGGAGATTAATTGAGGAGGATCCAACTATGAAGGTAGATGGTAAGCACTATAACACTATATGGATAAAACCGGATGACGAATCTGTCGTTCAGATTATTGATCAGCGATGGTTGCCTCATAAGTTTGTAATAGAAGATCTCACTACTGTAGAAGAGGCTGCAGTTGCTATTAAAGATATGCATGTACGTGGTGCTCCCCTAATAGGTGTGACTGCAGCTTATGGAATGTATTTGGCTGCCCTTTCAGCATGCGATGAGACGGATTCGAATTTTATGCATAAACTTGATCAAGCCGTTGCTATACTGAGATCATCGCGTCCTACTGCCATGAATCTGTTTTGGGCATTGGATCATCAGATGAATGGTATTCGAGAGTTTGATGGAAATGTGAAAGCAAAAATTCAACTAATGCTTGATCTTGCAGGTGAAATTGCTGCCGAGGAACTAGAGTCTTGTCGCTTAATTGGTGAGTATGGGGTTGGATTGATTGAATCTATTAGTCAGGCAAAATCCGGAGAAACAGTTAACATACTTACGCACTGTAATGCCGGATGGTTGGCATGTGTGGATTATGGAACTGCGACAGCACCTATATATTTAGCGCATGACAATGGTATTAAGGTGCATGTCTGGGTTGACGAGACTAGACCGCGGAATCAAGGTGCCCGTCTGACTGCATGGGAGCTTGGTCAGCACGGAGTTCCACACACGATAGTGGCTGACAATGTTGGTGGCCATCTTATGCAACACGATATGGTTGATATGGTAATAACTGGATCTGATCGTACTGTCTATACAGGTGATGTTGCTAACAAAATAGGTACATATCTAAAGGCGCTGGCTGCACAGGACAATAGTGTGCCATTTTATGTAGCTTTGCCTTCTTCGACTTTTGATTGGGAGAATACTGATGGGGTAGCGCAAATACCTATTGAACAGCGAGATGAGTCAGAGGTAAAAAATATTATAGGTTTGAATGAGGGAGAAATCCGTTCCGTGTTACTTGCTCCTGAAACAAGCGCAGCCGCTAATTATGCATTTGACGTTACACCCTCTAGGTTAGTAACAGCTTTGATTACGGAGCGAGGTATCTGTAGCGCCAATGAAAGTGGTGTACTTGGGCTTTTCCCAGAAAAATCTGATCAAGTGAAGTAAATTGATTAGATATGAATTGTCGATGAATAGGCGGATACGCTAATCTCTAGTATGTATTGCTGAAATTCACATAATTGACCTTATAGTTTGTGAACACAAATTATTGACAACGTATCAGTAATGCGCTTATAATAACTGTAGTAATTGACCCTGGATTGCCACGCTAAATTTCTCTGTGATACAAAATAACAATTTGTCTGATATAGACTGGATCGAATCTTTTGCGCTTCAATCTGATGACTACGATCACTTAATTCACTTGCTTCTTGAAGCTGGTACTCCTTGGAGTACCGCGGAAATTGTCGTAGCATTGTTAGAGCACCAACTTTTGCGTGAACAAGAAAAGAGTGTGAATGAGTGTGAAGATTGGGATGAAGTGTATAGTCCTGACAAAACTTATACATCCGGGCAGACAATTCATTTTCCACTGTTAGGTGGCTTAAATGGTGAGGTGATTTCAATTCGTAATGGTGACAATCCGGATTATGGCGAGTATCAGGTGATTCAGATCCTATGTGAGGATGACACTACTCGTGAATTTGCTGGCGGCATGGAAAACAATTCTTTGCATAAAAACTTCGAATTCGGAAGTAATGGCCGTTCTAATACATTGAGGGAAACCGCGCAACAGATTCTCAAAGATCACACTCAAATCTTGGAAGACAAAATCGAATCTGAATTGCTTGAACACAATGATTTGGTTCGTCTGTCTGGATATTGGTTCCCAGTTGATTTGTTGGCCGATATTAACACTGGATATCTCAACTTGGCTGAAGCTGCTCTAGATTTGGCCGACGGACGTCCATTATCTACAAAGGATCTTTTGCAGGAAATTGGCATGATGACAAGGGAGAGTGAAGAGGAGTTGTTGGTTTTTTCTCTTAATTATGCCCTCCAAAGGGATGAACGTTTTGAAGATGTTGGCCCTTCTGGTCAGGTCCTATGGTTTTTGACTGCTATGAAACCGAGAGATATTGTTATGTCCGAGAATTATCTTGCATGTGATCCAGTTGGCTATCTTCAGGAATCATTGACAGAAGATATGAAAAATTTGTCTCTGAAATTACGTGATGAGTACAGTGAAAATATTGAAATACAAGATATGGAGGGGCCGGTGGAAGTGGTGCTTACTTACCCACATCTGAGAGCAGGTACACTACCTTTAAGTGCTTACACAGCACACCTTTTCCCTTCTGCACTTGTTTCGCCGCGTGTAAGAATTACATTTATTGATGCGCTATCAAGCCAGAGTCTACCAGGTTGGGTTGCGCTGAAAGAGCGCTTTGTTTGGGGTCTGGCACCACTTTATAAGAAATACGATGTGATCACAGGAGCTCGAATTACTATTACACCTGGAACTGATCTGAGCGAAAGTGTCATATCTGTTGAGCGACGCAATCCTATAAAGGACTGGGTCAGGACATTATTGGTTGAGGATGAAAGATATCACTTAGAGCTACGCAAGCGTGCTATTTCTGTGGGTTGTGTTGAAGAAAACATCGTAAATGTGGAGGATGTGTCTGGTGTTGATGCTTTATGTAAGGATTTATTACATAATGGTGTAACTCTTGAAAATATTGTTGAACGGATGTTTCGAGAGTTATCCAAATTGACACCTCAGGGAAATGTTCATACATACACATTATATAGTGTGGTTAATGTTCTTAGGAGAACTCCTCCAGAATATATTCTTGCAGAGTTAGGCAGTAATTTGTCCTACATATATGTAGGGGATGCTTACTGGAGACATGCATCATAGTAAGTTTTGGTACCTAGAATGAAACTTGTCATTGGCAATCAACATCGTGAAAATATTGAGATTGCTGCCCAGGAAACTCTTTTTCATATTGACTTTTCATGGTGGGCATTACGTGAAGATGAATATCACACCTATTTCCATAGCCTACTTTGTGAAAAGCATCAAAAAGAGTTTAACTATGTCGGCGATTATGAACGTAATCTAATAGACTGGGTGAATCCACATACCGGAGAAGTGTTTTTGATTGATTCAGTTGAATATATTGTGCGCACCCATTGCTCAATCCAGGAAGGTTATATTCCAGAGGGTATGGCAATGGTCGATTCTATTTTTCGAGCGTTACTGGCACACGGAAATCAACCTCTCACCATAAAGAAGTTGGCGTATTTGATAGGACGTGTGGGTCAAGAAAGCACAATATTGCGGATGCTTGGGGGTCGAAAAGTATATAAGGGATTGCGGCCGGTCTAGCATGAATATTACGGTGCATGTACGTTTATACGCTTTGCTCCGTGATTATCATCCTGGTCCGGACAATTCTAATCCATTCTCAGTCACAGTACCTATTGGAACCACGGTCACTGAACTCGCAGAATCACTAAAGCTTCCTAATGGCTTGTTGCGTAATGCTTTTGTCAATAATGCTGCATGTGAGCTTGATACTTGCCTAAAAGATTTTGACTCAATCAGCTTATTCCCGCCGGTTAGCGGTGGAAACAAATAAATCTTCTTTTGAACTGTCATTTGTTGAAAAACATAAAATACCGATAGATCAATGTAGTTGGCACCTTTTTTGCATCTAGTAACTTTATGGAGGGTACATCTATGGCCGACTACCTTGATTTTCCTGATATTTTCTCCCGGATACCTAACTGGGCTTTCATGTTTGCTGCTCTAGGCATACTTGGTCTTGTTCTCAGATTTTTTTTGCGATCAGCAAAGATAGTTCTGGCGATAAGTTTTTTTGTGTTTATGATTTATCTTGTATTTAATATTGTCTAATTCTTGCACTATTTGAACAAATTTCATTAAAAATACTTAACCAGAGGTTAATACGGATTTGTTCATATTACTGGTACTATGTGGTCATGTTTACTAAAGAATTAGCTAATATATTACTCTTACTCATCAAAACTGATGGTGAAAAGCATTCAGAACATAGTGAGATAAGTGTAGGGATTGACCATCCCAGATCGGTCTCGTTGGTAATGAAGTTTTTCAGTATCTTAGGAGGTGTAGCTTCAATCTTATAGGGCAATTAGCATAAAAACTAATATAAAGGAGGTAACAAATATCCGCTTCAGGGCGGATTTTTTGATTATATTGTTTTATATACTGTAATAATCCTAATCATATGTTTTCATACCAGGCTATTTTTCTACATCGGCTTTAGCCCAATCAAGGGCCGGACAAATGCTACTCTTTTGAGCAATTCGAAAAACAAAATGGACACTAGAGAGACTAATACGATAAGTAGCAATAATTTGTAAATAGCATCTATTGGAAGTGGAAACAGGAAATAGGCAACTGCTTGTTGCAAGGGAAGATGGAAAATATATACAGGAAACACAGTCTCTTTTAGGTATACTAACCAATTGGAGTATTTGTTGAGATATTTGGCTGCTATTCCGAAAATGCCTACTATCCAGCAAAAAGATTCTATACTGATTAGTGTGTTTGCAATTGTTAATTCATTTTGTAGCCTATTGGCATACATTATTGTAGCTATGCTCAAAAATATAAATACATTATTTTTTGCCAATGTAAAAAATAATGTTTGATTGCAAATCCAAATATAGCCAGTGACAAAACAAATCAAGCCGAGTATCCATCCGTGTAGAGATAATACATATAGGCTGTATATGTTGTACCTGAATACATAAGCCTCAATTACAAACGGTAGGACAAATGCACACAACCCAAATCTGTAGTGCAGCAAGCGAGATAAGATGTTTGGTATTTCAATGGGAAAATATGAAAATATTTTCAAAACAATTATTGTAGCTAAACTATAAACCCAAATATTGTTCAAGAACCAAAGATGACTTTGGTTTGGAAACCATATGAATTTGCCTTCAGCGTAATGTGTGTATATACCAATCGGGATACTTCCAAAGGTGAATGTGCCAAAAACATATGGGATGTAAATTCTCACAAATCTATCCTTTAGCAGCTCTTTTCTTGTCCTGCGTTCATATGCAAACCGAAAAGCCATGCCAGAAACAACAAACAATATCGGAATTCTCCATATGTTCAAGAATCCCATTGGGGCATATATTTCAAGGGATTCTTTGTTAGTGATAAAGCCGATAGAGTTTCCCCATGGCATGAATGAGCAGGCTGCATGGTAAATGATGAGCAGCACTAATGCTGCTGTTCTTATCGTATCAATGTCGTGTCTTCTCATGAGTACATTTTATACTGGATTCTTATTTCGAACTATTAACATTATGACAGCGGTCATCGGATTGGTAATTATATGAAACTGGGGTAGGATCTAGCATAATTTTCACTCAACTATCGAGGTGTGATAGAAGTGTATGATATGTGACAACATATCTTGCTAGCGAAAGCAGATTTACTTGTTTGATGTAAAATAGAATTTGTATGTGTTACCTGCTTATTTCTAAAGTGGTAGTGCGTGGTGGCAAAACTTGATTGGGAGGCAATATGTCAGAAAAAGAGATTGAACATTCGCTTGATGACGTACTTGACTCAGATGATGAAGATACAGATTGGGACAAGTCTGAGGAAAATGAAGATATAGCCAAGCACACTGAGGAGGATGAACAACAATTTCGTAGAGCAATAGATGATGGCTAATCTGACTGTGGCGATGATTTCTATAGTAAAAAATCATTAGGTCATGAAACTTTACGCTGACAGAACTTTCAGCATTGATACAGAAAATGCTTTCAAGATTGGTCCACATATGGATGTTGTTGAGCATGTATCAGGTAATGTCGTCAAGTTAAATCTTGGTGAGCCTGATTTTCCTGTACCAACTCACATAAAGGATGAAATCAAAAGGCAGTTAGATCTCGACAACACTCATTATTGTGACCCGCAGGGTTTGCTTACACTTAGAGCAGCAATATCTAAACAAATATCTGAGACGCGCGGCATTGCAGTAGATCCTGAGAGAGTAGTCGTTTTTCCAGGTGGCAAACCATCTATAGGATTAGCTCAGCAGGTTTACTGTAATCCCGGAGATGAGGTTATATATCCAAGCCCTGGATTTCCAATCTATGAGTCATTTGTCAGGTATGTAGGCGCAGTGCCAATTCCTTTGCATTTAGATGAAAACTCCAACTTTGCTTTTACTCCGGAAGATCTTGCGAAATTGATAACTTCCAAAACTAAGTTGATTTACCTCAACTTTCCATCAAATCCCACGGGTGGGGTGGTATCACACAAACAGTTAGAAGATATTGCCGCAGTTATTCTGGATCGATGTCCTGAGGAGGTTAGGATATATTCAGATGAGATCTATGAAAATATTGTTTTTGACGACCAAACTCATACTTCTATTGCCTCAGTTTCAGGTATGGAGAGTAGGACGATCATTGCTAGTGGATTCTCTAAAACCTATGCCTGGACTGGTGGCCGAATAGGCTATGCTATATTTCCGTCTAGGGAGGAAGCAAACGTCTTCAAAAACCTCAATATCAATTATTTTTCTTGTGTTACTCCGTATAATCAGGAAGGAGCTAGAGTGGCTCTGGAAAGCCATTTGTCGGAAAAATGTATAAGGAATATGGTTAAGAGTTTCCAGGTAAGACGTGATGCAATATTGAAGAAATTGAACGCGATATCAGGCATTTCTTGTACGAAACCTGGTGGTGCTTTCTATCTCTTTGCTAATATTTCCAGTGTTTGTCATGAGCTGGGCCTAGTTGATTATTATGCTAAGTTGGGTTCAAATGAGAGGGCTCAAACATCTCCCTCAGGATTATTTCAGATGTTTGCCCTTTATTATCACAATGTAGCTGTTTTGGATCGTCAGTCATTTGGTAAGATTGGCTCTGAGGGTCAGCATTATGTTCGTTTATCCATAGCATCTGATTTGCCGGTGTTAGAGGATGGTATTAACAAGTTATCAGATGCTGTACAAGATTATTCAGGTATTCAGAAATTTTTTGATAGTCGTCCTGATCTAAGGCTTGTCTAATAGAGTACTCTGCCAATTAGACTACTGTGGAAATCTCATTCGTATTCATGTTTCAATACTTAGGTAGTTCTTTAACATAAATATATGTAGATATAACTGTTGTATGCTGTTACAATATGTTACTTAAATATTGTACATTTGCTAATAATAGGGATAGCATACTTGATGATAGGAGATGCTATTTGAACGTGCAATCAATAGGATAATTATGAAACTTATAGAAGAGGGTCGTAATTTCGGTTTTGATACTCGGCAGGTCCACGCTGGTGCAAGACCAGACCCAAATACAGGTGCACGTGCTGTACCCATCTTTCAAACTACTAGTTTTGTGTTTGAAGATTCGGAATCAGCTGCAGCATATTTTGATCTAAAAGAATACGGGAATACATATTCCCGTATTATGAATCCCACAGTAGCTGCTTTTGAAGAACGTATAGCCAATCTTGAAAATGGATGTGGAGCAGTAGGTTTTGCTAGTGGTATTGCCGCTCAAGTAGCGGCTCTGTTCACAATCTTGGAGCCTGGCGATCATGTGATATCATCATCAGCTATTTATGGTGGGACTATCAATCAGTTTAAACATCAATTCCATAAGATGTCCGTAGAAGTGACATGGGTCAATCCTGATGATCTTGATGCTTGGAGACAAGCGATTAAAGCTAATACAAAACTGTTTTATGCAGAGACTATAGGTAATCCAAATGGGACTGTACTAGACATCGAATCAGTTGCAGCTATTGCACAGGAATACGATATTCCGCTTATGATGGATAATACTTTTGCATCACCTTATTTATGTAGGCCTATTGAGTGGGGTGCTGATATAGTAGTTCACTCTGCTACTAAGTTTATTGGTGGGCATGGTACCAGTATTGGCGGTGTAGTAGTAGAGTCAGGCAAGTTTAACTGGTCTAATGGTAGATTCCCAGTCATGTCTGATCCGTCTCCAGCCTACCATGGACTAGCGTTTCATGCCACATTTGGGATGTACGCATATCTTATGAAACTACGATCAGAAACTTTGCGTGACCTTGGTGCAGCTATGAGCCCATTCAACGCCTTTTTGTTTCTACAGGGATTAGAGACCTTGTCATTGCGTATGGACCGTCATGTTCAAAATACTCTAGCTGTTGCAGAATATCTCGATCAACATGATATGGTAAGTAATGTCATGTATCCAGGACTTCAAGGTAGCAAATATAAACCTCTTGTTAACAAGTATATGCCCAAAGGTGCTGGAGCTGTATTTGCTTTCGATATAGTAGGTGGGCGTCAGGCTGGCCAGGATTTTATCAGTGGACTTACATTGTGGTCGCATTTGGCAAATGTTGGAGACACAAAAAGTTTAGTGATTCATCCCGCTAGTACTACACATCGACAGCTTAGTATTGAAGAGCTGGCAGATGCAGGGATTGGTGAGGGCACCATACGTCTCTCAGTAGGTATTGAAGAAATTAATGATTTGATTTGGGATTTGGACCAAGGTTTTTCCATGGTTAAAAAGACAACATAATGACTAGATTAATTGAGTATGAATACTACATTCGATATAACTAAATTTCAGGACAACGCTACTATTCAGAGAGTTATACATAGTGCAGAGACTATAGCTATTGTAGGTCTCTCAAGTAACGTTCTTAGGGCTAGTTACTTTGTTGGTGCCTATCTTCAAAGCCATGGATATCGAGTGATTCCAGTAAATCCACAGGAATCAGAGATACTGGGCGAGAAGAGCTATGAAAGTCTCAGTGATGTACCAGTACCCGTAGATGTAGTAAATGTATTTAGGGATCCTATAGCTGTCCCTGGTATTGCTGAGGAAGCTGTGGCAATCAAAGCATCGAGCCTATGGTGTCAATTTACCGTTGTAAATGAAAATGGTGCACATATTGCTGAAGAGGGCGGATTGTCAGTCATAATGGATCGTTGCATTAAGGTTGAACACGCTCGGTACATTGGACGTATGCACTGGCTGGGATTTAATACTAATAGGATTACATCAGTTCGTAAAGGATTGCAATAATTCCTTATAGTACTGTAACAATATATTTTCGGATAATGACTTGATTATCTCTTGAAGAGATATTTCATAATTTCAGATTTGTAAATAGTTACTCAAAGGATATACATATATGCCAATAGTTGCTCACAATTCCTTGCCTGTTTTTGAAAAATTGCGGCAAGATGGACAAACCGTGTTGACTATGGATCGTGCTACTCATCAGGATATTCGTGAATTACACATTGGTTTGCTTAATTTAATGCCTGATGCTGCTCTACATGTAACTGAACAACAATTCATAAGATTGGTCGGCAGCTGCAACCAAATTGCTCAACTATATGTACATCCATTTTCAGTAGATGGGCTACAACGTAGTAAGGATACACAGGCATATATTGATAAATACTATTTGGACTTTGAGCAAATACGTAACCTTGGTCTAGATGCTCTAATTATTACAGGAGCCAATGTACAGACTCCTGATTTGAATCAACAGATATTCTGGGAGCCGTTGAATGCTGTGTTCACCTGGGCTTTGGAAAATGTGACGTCAGTGTTGTGTTCGTGTTTGGCCACGCATGCACTAGTAAAGCAACTATATGATATTAATCGCAAACCACTGAAACGAAAAAGGTGGGGTGTATACAATCATTATGTTGTTGAAACAAAACATCCTATGTTACGTGATATTAATACACGATTCGATGTTCCTCACTCGCGTCATAATGATGTAACTCGTCAGCAATTGGAAAAAGTCGGTGTCAGTGTTTTAGTAGAAAATAGTAATGGTGAGGTACATATGGCTGTAAGTCCAGACCAGTTCCGTGTAGTGTATTTGCAAGGACATCCTGAATATTATACTGGTAGTTTGCTCAAGGAGTACAAGCGCGAGATTCAACGTTATTACAGTGACGAACTTACAGATTATCCGCCTCATCCGGATAACTACTTTGGCATTGAAGCTATGGTCATTGCTGATAATTATCAGGAACAAGTAAGAATTACTAAGCAAAAAGGTAAAATACAACCTCATTTTCCTGAAGAGCAGATTCAAATGTATCTACATAACACTTGGCGTGATACTGGTAAAGCATTGTTCAATAATTGGTTGGGACTTGTTTATCAATTGACCAATGTTGATCGTAAGCTGCCCTTCACCTCGGGTATCAATCCGGAAGATCCACTAGGAATACTTTAGTTATTGATTTGGCTTGAAATATAAATTTGAGTTGGCGTTGTAGTGGTACAATTTTAACTTCTATCCTGCCCCCGTAGCTCAAGTGGATAGAGCGGCGGACTTCTAATCCGCAGGTTAGGGGTTCAAGTCCTCTCGGGGGTACTATTACAACAAGTCAGTATGAGTGATAGCACGGTATCATCTACAAATTTTATGGACCCACACAAATGCCAAAAATAGTTACTGTTGAACAAATGCATATGCTTGAGTCTGAAGCAGTCTCTTGCGGTGTGTCCTATGATCATATGATGGAAATGGCAGGTAGTGCCGTGTTTGAGCATATATGCGCGAGAATTACCGATATATCCTCCAAAAGTTTTGTGGTTGTTGCGGGTCCTGGAAACAATGGAGGAGACGGATTTGTTGTTGCCCGGTTATTAGCTGCGTCTGGTGCCATTGTCAATGTTTTTACTATAAATACGACTGACAATAATGCTGATAATAAGCAAAAAGCCTTGCTGGCTGGTGCTACCGTGATTACCCCAGAAGACGATTATAAAATGGAGATATATACAAGTGAAATTCGTAAAGCAGATGTTTTCATAGATGCCATATTCGGTACTGGTGCTAGAGTTCCACTCAAAAGTGTGGCAGCTAAAATGTTAGGAATTGCATCAGTCGAATTGGATGGCCGAGAAGTATTGTGTGTTGCAGTTGATTGTCCATCCGGCTTGGATTGTGATACGGGCGTGGTTGATGAGCATATCTTGTATGCTGACATTAGTATCACTTTTGGGGCAGCGAAAATCGGTCAATTTATATTTCCCGGAGCAGATGCAGTTGGAGAATTGGTTTTAGCTGATATAGGGTGGCCCTCAGACTTGTCCGCACTTGATTCCATACAATTAAATCTTGCTTCCGGTGCGGATGTTGGCTCAATGCTGCCTGAACGATCACGCGACTCTCATAAGGGTACTTTTGGTACTGCTCTAGTAGTGGCTGGATCAATTAATTACTCCGGAGCAGCTTATTTGGCTGCAGCAGGTGCGTATAGGGTGGGCACAGGGTTGGTGACTGTCGCTGTGCCAGGCATTATTCATGGGATTGTTGCGTCACAGTTGCCGGAGGCTACTTATATAATTTTACCTAGCGATATGGGTGTAATTTCTGATTCTGGCGTTCCTATTCTTCGTCAAGCACTTGAAAACGTCGATTCGCTATTGCTTGGTCCTGGGTGGGGTACTGAAAGGCCAACCGCAGATTTTATACATGGAATATTTTCATCTGTTAAAGATGATGTAACAGGAGGTATAGGTTTTTCTGTTGAAAGTAAGGGTAATACGAATGCTGAATTCGATACACCGCGATTGCCTCCTACAGTCGTTGATGCTGATGGTTTAAGATTGCTTGCACAGTTGCCGGAATGGTATTTGCGTTTACCAGAGCTCTCTGTTCTTACTCCTCATCCCGGTGAAATGGCTTTTCTTACTGGACTGTCAATAGATGAAATCCAATCCGATCGGATTAATGTGGCTAGTCGATTTGCGATCCAATGGGGACATATTGTGGTTCTCAAGGGTGCTTTCACCGTAGTATGTACACCTGAGGGTAATGTTACTGTGAATCCTTTTGCTAACGCTGCATTAGCTTGTGCAGGAACTGGAGATGTGTTGGCTGGTTTGATTGCGGGACTGCTAGCTCAGGGAATGCAACCTCATCAAGCTGCTGTAGCCGGAACTTTTTTACATGGTCTAGCAGGAGAAATAGCCTTGTCAGAGGTCGGTACGGCAGCAAGTGTACTTGCTAGTGATGTACTTGATGTGACTCCTAAGGCTATTTCATCTGTTATGTCTTAGTTTGCTTCTCGAGACTAAGTAATTCAACTATTGTTCTGAGTTTTACCCGTCATTTTTTGTGGTGCTGCTAGACTTTTTTGTACTACGCGCCTTTTTGGTGGCTGTTTTTGCTGCTTCGCGCACTATTTCTTCAGCTTTGTTCCGCATCTCAGAAGCCATTTCTGCAGCTCGCATTTTGCCATCTTCTGCTGCATGCTGTGCCTTTTCTTTAGCACTGTACCAACTGTTAGAGCCTTGCTCCTTGAGTTCTACTCCTTTGTCATGGATTTGCTGACGCGTTTCTTGACCACTCTGCGGAGCTAAAACTAGAGCCACTGCTGCTCCAACAAGTCCACCAATTACAAATCCAGAAAAAAATGCACCAAAGTCACTATTGTTGTTTGACATGATTTACTCCTTTACATTACTGTCACTATTGTATGTTGTTTTAGTTGCGATTAGGCCATATTATCTTCAAGAACCGTATTGTTCCTGACAAAGTGCCAGCAATCTTCATAAGAGGTCCTGTTAGGTTGTCGTTGACCATGTTAGTGGCACCACGTACCGTGCTGATCGTCTCATTGGCTTGCTTCAATATAGGTTTGATGTCGTCTTGTAGTAAACGTATAAATCTAGTAATCTGGATTATTGCTAGGATTATTGCTATACCAATGAATAATGCTTCAATTGCCAGAATGATTACCATTAGGTCTTTGACAAGTTGTGCGATTTCGGGATTGCGCACAAGGAGTATCAGCAATACTGTTATAGTAACAAACATCAATGCTAATGTTATGCCAATGATAGCCGGTAGCCTACATCCGGTTTTTGGACTAGGTTCTTGGAATTCTGTACCCATTTTCGGATTATAGCACATATCACAAGTAGACTAGTCTGCTTGGCAGACTAGTCTACTTGTGATATAGGAAGATTGTGAGTCTTGCAAAGAGGTAATCTTGTTATAGATGACTTTTAGGTTTGGTATAAAGTCAATTGACTTGAGCTGGTAACTGCATCGCAGATATATGCATCAATCTGCACGGTTGTGTTTTGCAAGCCAGTGAGCTAACACCAAAGCTAATCCTGAACCTAGTGAAGCCATCCCTGCATTTAATGGACCAATGGAATATATAGAAGCTCCTACTATTTGGCTAACATTATGTCCTATAATAAAACCCATCCAGCTAGATACTACGTAGAGTAATATCCTGCTTGCATCTCCTCCTTTGTATAGGTGAAACACTGCACCATAAAGCGTTGCTAATATGATTGAAATGAGGTAGGCTGGTGTTGTCATTAGTCAATAACTCCTCCTCCCAGGCATACACTGTCTTGATAGAATACGGCAGCCTGTCCGGGAGTAATATCATTTATCTGATGATCAAACTCTACTTCTACTTCATTGTCATTAATGGGTTTAATCCAAGCTGCTTCTGCCTTTGCTGTGTATCTGATCTGTACTTCAGCTCTGATCTTACGTTCTGTTAAATTTCCGCTGATCCAGTTAACTTTTTTAGCTTTTAGGCATTTTTTGCCTAGTTTAGAAAGTTTGTCCACTATTAGGGTATTGTCTGATTGGTTTTTAGATAAAACATATAATGGTTCTGATGCAGAAATACCTATACCTTTACGTTGACCTATAGTGTACAAAGGGAGCCCTTTGTGCTCTCCCAGCGTTTCTCCACTGCTGTTCATGATAGGTCCTGGATTAAGGGATTGTGGAGCGTAATCATGCATAAATCTTCTGTAGTCCTTGTCTGCTAAGAAGCACAGGTCTTGACTGTCCTGACGTTGTGCTACCGGTAACGCAAAATCACTGGCTAACGACCTGATTTTAGTCTTAGTGTAAGATCCAACAGGAAACAATGTGCGTTTTAGCTCAGATTGTCCAAGCATACTTAGTGCGTAAGATTGATCCTTGTCGTTGTCATATCCTCGAAGCAATTGCCATTTCCTTCCATTCTTAATTATGCGCGCATAGTGTCCTGTAGCAATATGTGTAGCGCCCATGGAAAGTGCTTTGTGCATTAGGTGTCCCCAGCGTATATTACGATTGCATTCAAGACATGGATTTGGTGTTAAGCCAGCACTATACTTATCTATAAAGAATTTCACTACATCTTGGTGAAATTCTTTGCGCGTATCTATGACAAAAAATGGGATATCAAGAATGGCAGCTACTTGGCGTGCGCGTGAAACCGATTCCGGACTACAACAGCGATTTTGACCGTTATTATCCTGTCCTGGCTCGCTCCAAAGTCGTAGCATCAGTCCAAAAACATCATACCCCTGGTTTTTCAGTAGTGCTGCAGCAACTGAACTGTCAACTCCACCACTCATTGCAACTGCTATCCGGTCTTTTTTCACTAAAGAGTGCCTCTCATATTATTAACAACCTTAGGTAGAACTTGTTGAATATATTCTATATCACTGTCTTTTGTATCACGTCCTAAACTCAACCGCAATGATCCAAGAGATAATTTTGGCGATAGATTAAGTGCAGTAAGGACATTTGATGGTTCGGGACTGCCGGTCTTACATGCTGATCCCGAACTAGCGGCAATATTTAATAAGTCTAAGTGCATTAATAACTCATTTCCGTCTATTCCTTCAAATGCAAAACTAGCATTGTTTGGCAATCTGCAAGTACGATGACCTGTTAGGATTGATTCAGATATATTGTCTAACACAGATTCAATCAGTTTGTCACGTAAAACTTTCATTTTACTGTTGTCGTGCGACTGTCTGCCAGAAACTATCTTTAATGCAGTTGCCATACCCACTATTAATGGAACATTTTGTGTGCCTGCTCTAAGACCATTTTCTTGACTTCCACCAGTCTGGTGTGAGTGTGACAATGTGTTACGTTTTGCATACAGCAATCCAACACCCTTAGGTCCGTAAAACTTATGTGCACTGACAGACATCAGGTCTACACCTAATTTTTCAGTGTCTAACGACAATTGACCAGCTGCTTGGACTGCGTCTGAGTGAAACAATATATTGTGTTCATGAGTAATTGCAGCAAGCTCTGCAATTGGTTGAATAACACCTATTTCATTGTTAGCGTACATAATAGATACTAAAAATGTGTCAGGCTGTATGACATTTGTCAAATCTTTTGGAGAGATGAATCCATGTTGGTCAACTGGTAATATCGTAACATCAAAAGCATAGTGCTTTTGCAGTTGTTGGGCAGTTCTTAGTATTGCAGGGTGTTCTATAGCCGATATTATTAAATGGTTTCCTTTATTTAGCTCACGGGCTTCTAATGCTATTCCGCGAAGTGCTAGATTGTTGCTTTCGCTACCACAAGAAGTGAAAATAATTTCATCTGCTTCACAGCACAATATTCCAGCTATTTCTTCCCGAGCCGTAGTAATGGCGTAATCGGCACGTTGTCCCCAACGATGTATTGAAGAAGGATTCCCGTATTCATTAGAAAAAAATGGTAGCATAGCTGCTACTACTTCAGGATCCACTGGAGTCGTAGCAGCATAATCCATGTATATGTGCTTATCCATTTTTGTGACCTAGAAAGTGTTTTTAAAGTTGAAAACCCTGGCGAGCATTTACAACTTTATGTTCAAAGTTATCAACGAAATCAAGCAGTCGAGTCTCTAAGTTTTCCCACTCATCACTGCTTAATATTTCCTGTATTTTCTCTTTTGTTTCTGATACTCCGGCTGTAAGTATTTGTGAACAATCTCCATAAAGTGTATACCAAGCGTCGGTAGGTTTTATGCCTAATTGGGTAATCCCAGGCACAAATTCTCGTACAACAAAATCAAAATATTCCTGCTCAAGATTTGGCTTAATGTCCCAGGTGAGTATTATTTTTACCATTTTGAGCTCTCAGGTCATTTGAGTTTCAAAATAAACTACTCAGATTCATCCTGTTTTGGGTTCTAGTACTCTAACTTGTGTCTCCTCAGGCAAACTAGATTTGATCACTTTGAGGTTAGGCTCAGAATTAACTTTTCCCAACCCCATTTCTTTCAGGAAACGGCTCAATGGGTCCAAATTAACTTTGACTTTGCCAACTCTATAATGCATGGGTACTACTATGGATGGTTCAATTAAGCTTATTATTTCTGCAGCCTGAGCCGCATTCAGTCCTTTTCCTCCGCCTACAGGTACAAGTAAAACGTCTACTGTTCCTAAGGCTTCAATTTGTGTTTGTGATGGAATAGCATTCATGTCACCCAGATGGCAGACACTTGCAGAATCATAATCTATTACATAAGCAGTATTGGGTGATGTTTCAGAACTCTCTTCTTGTTTATTGGATGATGTGTTAACACCAGTGATGAATGCACCACCGATTTCATATTCGCCTGGACCTGTAATAGTACGTGCTCCTTTAACATTGTCCGAATTGCTATGACCAGGAGCATCATGACTAATAGTGACGACATCTGCCTTTAGGCGAGGAGATGCCAATCCAATACTTTTGTTGAAAGGGTCTGTTACTATAGATGCTGAGTTTCGCTCAGTCAACCTAAAGCATGAATATCCATGCCAAGCGATTTCCATAACTTTTTCCTCCTAGCATCATTATACCATCGGGGTTGCTCTGTATACTGCTGCTAGAGGTATGATTCTATGTGATTTCGGTGTATATTTCGATAATTGGAGTATTCATGATACGGAAAATCATTTGGATTACATACAGTTTGTTGGTTGCCTATAGCCTGTCGTCATGTACTGATAGCAATCCAGCAACTCCACAACCCTTACCAACTTTTGTTTCTCCTGGCATTAAAGATAACCCACTATTAGAGGATGATGGGAATTCTACGTCTCAGGTAACAAGCCAATTAGGTGCTATCACCAATTATAACTTTGATGTTTCTTTAGATTATGCTGGTCATAGTGCTAAAGTCACACAGCTTGTGGAGGTAGTGAATCCTGGTCCCGATGCGTGGAATGAACTTGTGTTTTACTTGCCTCCAGTTTTGCAAACTGATCGGTTTGTTCTTAGTGAAGTAAAAATGCGAGATGGTGTTGAGGCTTCAGCAACGCAGATGCAGGTCACATCCGATGGTTTTATTAATTTTCAATTATCAAAGTTCATAAATCCAAACGAATCTCGGATGATAACAATTACCTATGGTCTTGAAGCAACACAAGTAGATTTAGCGTCACTGAGCCCAGTGGGTGATATTGGGTATAGTGAAGATGTGCTGCAATTTGTGAACTGGTACCCGCGACTTGTGCCTTATCAGGCTGGTATAGGTTGGATAAGATGGCCTGATATTGGAGCTAATTGGCCCATAGTCACGGAGGTATCTGACTATCAATTGGTTATTAATGTTCCTGATGGGATTGTTGTTGCTAGTGGTGGACCTGTAGAACGTAGAGGAAATGATTGGATCTTCCAAATGCAAAATGCTCGAAGCATTGCATTTAGCGCTAGTCCGAATTATGAACTAAAAACTAAAACCGAGGCTGGTGTAACCGTATATCTATTCCATTTATCCGGAGATAGCTATGCTGGTGATGCTGTTCTCAATGCCGCCACTAGATCACTAGTGTTGTTCAATGACAGATATGGACACTACCCATATCGTAGTTTAGTTATCGCACAAAATCATTATCGATCCAGCATAGCGTCTGGAGGATTATTGCTTCATTCTGGGCAAGGGTTTGATAATTACAGTGGCCAGCCCGATTCATTGTTGATGGTACTTGTCCCATTAACACTTTCGGAATTATGGTGGGGTCAATTAGTGGGATATGATTCAATAACCGAACCCTGGATTGGTGCGTCGTTTGCAATGTACTCAGAATATATGTATCTCGAAAAATATTATCCAGATATGAAGGAGTGGTTTTGGACTGATCGTATTGATTACTGGCAGCCAGATGGTGTTTTGAATAGGACTGTGTACGATATGAAGAACAGACAGGAAATGTTGCAAAATACTTACCGGATGGGAGCCCGTTTTCTACATGAATTGCGCACTGAAATGGGGAATAATAAATTCCGAAGTTTCACTCGCGACTTATTTCGTAGAGGCATTTTTCGAATAATGGATGGGACTGCATTTTTCAAGACATTGCGAAGTCACACTACAGAGTATCCAGAAGAAATCATTAACCGTTATTTTGATGAGAATATTAAGATGCCTGACATTCTACCGGCTCTAACTCCTGCATATAATCTGGCTCAACCACCTACGGCAACTCCAGTGCAGAGGTTTCATGAGGTGCAGACTGGGGATACTCTCACAAGTATTTCTATACAGTATGAGGTGCCAATGCAGATGATAATTGACCGCAATCGTATACTGGATCCTGCTAGCATACAGCTTGGAAGCAAGCTGATTATACCGTACCCATGACATTATTCATTTGCACAAAATTACAATCCTCTATTTTGTACGGATCAAATCATGAATACCTTGCCACATTTCTAGACTAGCAGTGGCGAGTGTAGGGAGTTGTACGCTTGTATAAGGCATTTCTTTCATAAGTGGAAAGTGCGGAGAATCGTTTATTGTATCGATTGCTCCACCCGATTCTTCAATTATCAACCAGGCTGCTGCTAAATCCCATACTTTTGGTTCCGGTAACACACAAAATAGAGCATTGCCACGAGCTACTAAGTATAGTTCGTAGATAGTCGATCCAAATGTACGTCTTTTTGCCCTTATGCCTCCTCTAATTTTATAATATCGCTCAGTTCCAGAACTACATGTAAATATGGAATAACGGTTGACAATGGCCGGCCTTCTGGCTGAAATACATTTGTTATTTTCGAATGCTCCTTGTCCTTTTGCTGCATGGCATAACATGTCTAATACAGGGAAGTATAGGACTCCAATTGTAGGATAACCATTTTCTAATCGGGCAATTGATACACCCCAAAGAGGTAGGCCTTGGCTGAAGTTGGTGGTACCGTCAATAGGATCTACAATCCATACAGCATTTCCATTATCAGTATATTCTGGTAACAACTCTTCACTAAGTATGTTATCCATTGGATATCTTGCTTGAATCTCTCCACAAATGAATCGGTCTGTTTCCTGATCAGAACGAGTCACGGTGGTTCCGTCCTCTTTAGTTGTTGCGACACTTTTACCGAAGGAACTTAGCAACCTCTGTCCAGCAGAATGTGCCAATTGTTTTGCAAATGTTAGGTAAGCTTCCTGTGAGTGATGGATAGTGTCGGAGTTTGTTTTCATAGTACTTTGGCGAACTATATTTTTAGTTGTAACAAAATCTTACGATTAACATGCCATTGCTACACCTATAGGGTGCAGCGTATGTAAAACACGAATAGTTAGAGCGTGATGCTTCAGTACTTGAGTGAGTCTGCGGTAACAATGTGGAGATTCGTCTGTATTAGCTCCTTGTAATTCAACGTCTTCTCGTTCGATCCAGTCTAACATCATCTGTCGAGAAATTTTTCCTCCGCTTCTTTTTCCATTTCGGTACTTTCCAGCGGCTTCAGTACGCGACATAATACGTCCAGCTCCGTGTACGGTACTGTATAGAGCTTTCTTGCTTTCAGTAGAATCTAATCCTTCTACTATTACTGATATGTCACCCATACTTCCTCCAACAAAGCTTCTTTGCTTTGGGTAAGCAGGTGTGGCACCCTTACGTATCACCCACAGATTTGTGCCATTGTGACGTTCTTTCCATGCAAAGTTGTGATGGTTGTGCACTTCTTCCAAGATGTTTGCTCCCAAGAGTTTGGCAATTTCATCACATACCCAATTGCGGCCAGCGTATGCATATTGTCCCGCAAGGGTCATAGCTGTGAGGTAGTCTTGTCCAATATTGGTATTTACATCAAATGTGACGGGGGAAATATCATTGGGTTTACCCCCACCAGATTTTATGAAATGGGTGGCAATTCGATGTCCCAATCCCCTGGAACCAAAATGTACCCCTACCCATACTCTATTTAGTTCATCGACAAATATATCGATATAGTGATTGCCACTCCCTACGCTGCCTAATTGTGACATAGCTAGATTTTTCCACTTGCTAAGTGGTCCGATTTTCCAGATTGGATCATTGAAAAGAGCGTGGTCCACTGGTTGTTTATTCTTACTTCCGACCCCAAATGATATATCATGAGTGATATCACTCATGATAGTAGATATATTGTTACGTGTCTCTATTGCTGAAATGTCTAGACGCACTGCTTTGTTGCCACAAGCTATGTCATATCCCACTCCTGATGGAGATATGGCTTCATGATATGCGATCACCCCTCCGATAGGTTGTACATATCCATGATGATGATCCGCCATTAGCGCTGCTGAAACTGCCCTATCATGCTTTAGGCAGTTTTTTATCTGTTGGAGGGCACTATCTTGTAATTGTCCCCACACAGGGATTGTGTCGTGGGTTCTATAGGGCATAATGTACTATATTGGGAATGCTTCTTGACACAATGTATTATGGATTATCTCTATTGATCATTCTAGGATATGGACTTGTTTCGCGTATATGCTCAATACCACATATCCAAGACACAGTTCGTTCTACACCTAAACCAAAACCGGAATGAGGCACACTACCATATTTGCGTAAGTCAAGATACCAGTCATAAGTTTCTAGCGGAAGATGATGTTCTTTAATTCGATTTACTAGAGTGTCATGATCGTGTATTCGTTCTGATCCTCCTATAATTTCCCCATAACCTTCAGGAGCTAACAGATCAGCGGAGTAGCATACCTCTGGTCTATTTTCTACTACTGGCATGTAAAACGCCTTTACTTGTGTAGGATAATGTGTGACGAATACAGGTTTATAAAACATTTGTGTAACTGCAGTTTCGTGAGGAGCACCAAAGTCATCGCCCCATTTGATATCAATGAGAGATTTTTGTTCTGGATCATCTGTCTGGTTTTTGAGATCAATTAATCTTTCAATTGCATTATCATAGGTAATACGTGGAAACGGCGGTTTGATATTGCTGAGCATACTTATATCTCGACCAAGAAGGGCTAGTTCAGCACTGCATTTGTTTAGACAAGACTGGACAATATGGCTGACAAACAGTTCCTCTATTTCTAATAATTGAACTAAATCACAATATGCTATTTCGGGTTCGACCATCCAAAACTCAGTTAAGTGTCTGCGAGTTTTGGATTTTTCAGCTCGGAAAGTTGGACCAAACGCATATACCTTGCCAAACGCTGCAATATTGGCCTCATTATAGAGTTGACCAGTTTGACATAAGTATGCAGTTCTATCGAAGTAGTCAATCTCAAACAAAGTGGATGTACCTTCAACTGCAGCTGGCGTGATGATAGGTGTTGTAATCTCAAGAAATCCATTTTCATCTAACCACTCCCTGATTGAACGCATAATGCATGCTCGAATTCGCAGAATAGCCCATTGGCGTGAGGAACGAATCCACAGGTGTCTTCGGTCTAGCAAGAATTCAGCCCCATGTTCTTTAGGTGTGATGGGATATTCATTGACTGACTGAAGTACTTGTATATCGATTACTCCTACTTCGTATCCGCCTGGAACTCCAGGCGCTCGTTTATCTTTTCGAACTGTACCAGTTAACAAAACAGACGATTCTTGAGTCAGCTGTTGTGTTACATCAAAAACTTCCTCAGTCACTTCCTTCTGGAATACTACGCATTGCGCAATCCCAGTGCCATCTCGCAATTGAACAAAGTGTAATTTGCCCTTTCCAGTCTTGGCATATATCCATCCTTGTATGGTAATTGTTTGGTCCACATAGTCGGCAATGTTTTCAATTCTTATAATCATAAATGTAACCTCATAGATCAACTAAGAGAACTGTCTTTACTGTTGTTTTGCCTTGCTCTACTAATACGATGCTTTATTGATTGTGGCATCAAATCCACGATTATACTTATCTCCCGAGAATTAAAAACCCCAATGTGAATCATGGTGGCGAGATAAGCACATATACCGACAATTAATCCCAAGAATAGGTTCCACTGTAATCCTATCCATGTTATTACACCCATCAAAGCTGCGGAAGCAACTATTTTTCCGAACAATTGTACCCATGGCGTACGATTTAATTTACGATACAAGGTCCATTGAAATAGAGCACCTAGTATTATTTCTGACAAAATAGTTGATATAGCTGCTGCTCGGAATCCAAAAATTGGAATGAAGATTGTATTTACTACAATGTTGAGAACAGTGGCAATTACAAATGAACGTGTTATTGTCCGCACTTGATTAATAGCAACTAAAAGATAGTTGGTCACACTATTGATCCACCCAAATGGGATAGACCATATCATCAATTGTAGTGCTATTGCCCCTTGTGGAAGAAAATCTTCCCCACCCAGAAGACGTACTAAGGGTGTAGCGAGAAAGCTAGTTGTCAATGCCAATGGTAATGCTACAGCAAAAAGCAATTTGATAGCTAAATAGTAGGTTCTAGCTAATGCTTCTTGGTCATCCTTGGCTTGTCTGCTCATTAATGGGAATAGTGCAAAAGTGAAAAATGCAGGAATTATATTGAAAGCTTCAATGAACTTGTAGGAAGTACTATAACGTCCGACTTCAGCTTGACCACGCATAGTGCGGATCATCGGTATGTCTATCTTGAAAAACAGAGTTGCTAGTAGATGGTTAAGCATTAAAGGCAAGGAGTCCTTAGACATACGTCGTTGTAGTTTTATGTTGAATTCGGGATGGGGTTTAAAGAATAATTTTCTTACTAACACGAATAGGGTAAGTAGGGTGATCATATTTACCACTATGCTTACCCCAGCAAGGCCAACAAAACCATACCCTAGAATTAGTGCAATCAATCCTAGGGCTACTTTCAAAATAGTACTGAAACTGCTAACAACTGCAGGGTACTCAGCTTTTTCATAAGCATAGAATACGGATGTCAAACCTGTTGATATCGAAGAAAATAACATACCTATAGCAAGGAGGATTATTGCCAACACAGTGTCGCTACCTAGCAAACCGGTATTTCGTTGGTATAGAACTATAGCTCCAAGAAACAGTGGCATGGTCAATAATCCTAGCACTAGCCGGAAGATGGTACTGTTTGATAGATATTGGTTTATAGAGGCGAGATTTCTTGAAGCTTCACGAGTTAACCAAGTATTGAGACCAAAATTAGTCCAGATTTCAAACCATCCAATAATTACTATGGCAGTCGCGTAATTGCCAGATTCGGCAGGTCCTAGTATTCGGAGATAGAACATCGCAAAAATGAAATCAATGCTTCGATTTAGTAGGTTGAATCCCATAGGTGCTAGACTGTTTTTGGCTACGGTGCTCGCATCTGATGATGTCTTCTTATGTATATAAAATACTTGCCATAGCCAGATAGTTCCAAATAGCAACAAAGTAGCAATAGATATTGTCGATATAACACCACCTAATCTAAAGGAGAGCGGACTATAATTGAAACGTACGTGGTGCTTACCCTGATCTAGGTATAATCCTCGGAAATTGCCATTGGCTCTTATTAGTTCGGCCCTAGTCTCTACCTCGTTTGCATCACTGTGTACAAAGACTTGCCATCCATCGGAGTATGAATCTGCCAACACCAGATATCCAGGCTGATATAGCTGCGCCTCAATTTGTACTTCATTTAGTCGTGACGAAGTTATTTGCGCAGGCTTTATCTACATGCTGCCGCTGTGGTTAGCGAGTTGGAATTAGAAACGTCCTGTGTATCTAAAACTATGACATGGTGCGGGTTGTTTTCTTGTAGAGCAGATTGCACATCATCGGTTGTAGTGATGCAACTAGTTGGAAGTGTATAGGCGCGTGGCATGACCTGTTTATTTTGATAGACTAGTGATTCCCCTTCATATACCAACTCAAACCTCTCCGGACTATTTATCTTTTGCTCACTAATGACATACTTGACATTCAACAAATCAAGTAATGGAGAGTGTAGTCCCTGCCAGGTGGTGATCGGGGAGATACGATTATATTGCAGTTCATTCTGCGGTTCAATCAGTTGCATGTAATCAACATACTGGGCAGGTATTATAGAATCATAACCGCGCACATCTTCTACGTCGAATAACCAACCTGCATTAGCGTTAAGGGCCTTACTACCACTTGGATCATAGGTGGTAAAGCGCCAGTGGCTTTCATCCTCGTGTAAAAATTCTATTATTGGCGGTTTGTAGTCGAGTATTTTAGGATTGCTGCTAGGGTTAAATCCTTGGCCTGCTAAAAATAGATCAATTACAATAATTGACCATAGGCTGTACTTCCACATTCTACGTTTTGATGTAATGGTTTTCCATAAAACAATTCCACTAAGACTCAATATTATTCCAAATTGTAATACCCAACGGGATTGGTAGGAGAAAAACATACGTGCGTTCGCGAAGGACTTGTTAGCTTGTGCCAGACTCCATAAAGCTTGTTCGAGCATTGGTTCGAACGAGTCAAAAAACATGTAAACCATAAATACACTAAGTGTAACTATAGATCCAATCCACATAGAAATTCGTGCTAACAAGAGATAGGTGACTTTTTTGTCAGAGTGGTTGGGTCGTATTAGTTCGTTGGTGCCATAGGCGGCTAATGTCGCAAAACATATACTCAAAGGCCAAACCCAACGAAAAGGTGAGTGTAGCTGACCTAAGCCTGGCAGGTAATAAATCAATGCGTAAAGTTGTGTGCCAAATACAAAAGCTAAACTTAGTATAGATAGTACAAAAAAGAACCCAATATCTGAGTGTTTGTTTGACCAAAAGTTTCTTTTATAAAAGTATTTAGCAAATGCTACTATTGCTAATAAAAGAGGTAGTATACCCACGTACATTCCGCCCTCAACATAATTCTTGATGCCCCAGTCGATGGTGGAGATTTTCTCTCCTAGAGCATTGATGCTAACTGGCGTCCAATCTTGAGTGAACCAGTCAAAATAGGCATGGTGAGTAGGATTACCAAAGAAATTTGGTATTAATAGTGTTATTATTCTCCTGACAGGGTAGCCCCATTCACGCACCTCTGTCAGGCTTGCTGTATCCACACGAAAATTATTAGAAGCAGCTTCTAATAATGGAAATAGCTGTATAGCACCTAGTAGAAGTCCCAATATTATCATTAAGCCCATATGAAATATAATCCGTAGAAGATCTTCTCTATGGTTGCTGAAAATCAATTTCAATGAATGCCATGCTGCATAAGAGCTTGCTATTAACAGAGAGTAGGCGACAATTTCTGGGTGTCCAGCGAGTAGCTGAAGGCTGATGGATATTGCACCTACAGAAATCCAGGGTATAAACGAATATTTTCCAAAAAGCTTTTTTTTATGTATTATTCCTCCCACTGCCACCAATATCATAGGAAGCCACACTGCACCCGCTATTATCATAGGAAATACAGCACTTACTATCATGAATAAGCTAATTTGATAGATGGTGGCACCGATCAATGAACCCCAACGTCCAATCTGTAGTGTTCGGGAAAACAGGTACATATTTATGCCGGCTAAGACATATTGTGAAAGGATAAACCATCCATATGCTTTAGCGAGTGGTAAGAGGTAGAAAAATATACTGAATGGATAGAAAATGGAATGTTGTCCATGGCCAAGAAATGGTGTACCAGCGAATAAGTAAGGATTCCATAATGGTATTTGTCGCGTTTCAATAGCATGGTTTATGAAACGTTTCCATGCGTAATTTTCTAGCACGAGATCAGAAAGTAGAGCGTTGTAAGGGGTTTGAGGGGCTTGTATCAAAGAACTTGCAGCGGCAGTTTTCCAAGGCTCAAATTGCGCCAAGTTCTCTGTAGGGATCATTGTTTTAACACCTATAGTTACGCTAGCCAATAGCAACAGAGGGGGCAGTATTAGAGCCAGAGGTACAATCAGATTACTAAAGAATTTGTTAGACTTCACTTCTGACGGTCAGCCTGTGTTAACCGACGGTGTCTTTGAGCTACCTGTAAGGTGCGCCACACGGCCTCCAATTTGATTCTTTGTGACATTTTCGAGCGTCCTATGCGTCGGTCTTCAAAATATATAGGAAGTTCTTTCACTCGATACCCTAACTTTTCGGACAGGTAAGCCATTTCAACTTGAAACACATATCCATTTGAACGTACACGCTGCAGACCAATTCCTATCAATGTACTACGTCGCCAGACTTTGAAGCCGGCAGTAACATCCCGCACCTGTAGACCCAATATCAGACGAGTATATATGCTGTTAGCAAATACACTCAATAAACGGCGTCCCATGCCCCAATGTTCGTCCAGTCGGCCTCCGGTAACATAGCGTGAACCCACTACTACATCATTCTCTTTCAAACTTGTTAGCATCTCCGGCAAATAGCGTGGTGAGTGCGAAAAGTCTGAATCCATTTGGACTACAGCATCTACGTCTATCTGAAGTACATGCTTAAATCCTGCAACATACGCACTACCTAAACCACGTTCGCCAATTCGATGCATTACCTCAACTTGTTCCGGGAATTGTTCTGCGAGTTGATCTGCAATTTGTCCAGTACCATCTGGAGAGTTGTCGTCTACTACAAGCACATTGATATGGCCAATTTCTAGAGCTAATAATGCAGTAATCATAACCTCGATATTTTGGGATTCGTTATAGGTGGGTAGCACGATTGCGGTTTTCATGTTTTTTGTCGCGTTGTTGCTCAGTACCGGATACTAAGATTGGTTATTTTATTACGAACACCTTAATCGGTATTTATTGTCACCTTGCTCATTATGACACCACTATCTTTTGTGTTTTGTGGGTTACGTTCAGGTATTGCAAATACGGTGTCCATACCTTCGATCACCTCTCCGAATATAGTGTGATTCCCAGTCAGATGTGGTGTGGGCACATGAGTGATGAAGAACTGACTCCCATTAGTACCAGGTCCTGCGTTAGCCATTGCTAAAAGTCCGGGTTTATCAAACTTCAGACCATTATTTACTTCATCTTCGAACATATACCCAGGACCTCCAGAACCAGTTCCAGTTGGATCACCACCCTGTACCATGAAATCATGAATCACACGATGAAACATGACTCCATCATAATAGCCTTGCTGTGCAAGAAACACGAAATTATTGACAGTTATAGGTGATTCATTAGCAAAAAGGCGTAATACAATGTTGCCCAAGTCAGTTTCTATAACAGCCGTATATTCATTTTGCTCGTCAATAGTCATTTTAGGTGGACTAGACCATTCTTTATTAGACAGCAAAGATTCCTCCGGTAAACTTTCTTCATTTGATTGAGTTTGTAATAATGCGAATATCAGGATGATCAGTGCGATTGCAGCTACTGCAGTCATAATCCATCGAGCAGCACTAGGGTGTGCGTTTGGAGCTTGATTTGGACCGCGTGATTGGTTCATTTTTATATTTCCTTTTGCATATAGGTGTGATTCTAACAGATTCTACGTATAGTGATATTGACTGACGTTTTTTATGGAACAACCAGATCATTTATTATGATTGTATCAGCACCATTCTTTAGGGTTAAACGATCGCCTGTTTCTGGCAGATAAATGCCAATTTTGATGTCATATTCTCCTGGATCAAGTGCAATAGAATGAGTATCTACTACATGTTCATTTGGTATCCACAAACTAGTTGGATATGTGTTCCTTACTGGTTGACTATCACTCTGACCTATTAATATATTGTCCGAGTTAAAAGCATGCACAAAAACCGTATAATCCGTATCAGTTAATTGTAGGCTTTTCCAATTTAGTTGTATGCTGAATTGTCGATCAAACCTTGTGTTATATCCTACGAGCTGGAATACATTGCCAATTATATGGTCAGTGGGATTTTCTTGAATTGTAGCTTTCCACTCTCTATTTATCTTTTCAATTTCTATAGGCATCAGTATTATTTTGTCGATGGAGTCATTGGCTGTTGAAGATTTAATGCCAAGTTTGTATTTTCCAGGTGTGGTTTCCCTAGGTATTCTAATATATCTGTGATCAATGACGATTTCTCCAGGTGTCCATTCGCTAGTAGGGTAAGTGCCTTTGACAGGTTCGGAGGAGTCTATTATATGTTCGTCCAACATCAAAATGACATTCTGATTTTGATGTGTTGGATTGATAGAACGCCAGTACAAAGATAGCGGTAGAATAGCACCCGGTTTATATACATGCTGAGAGAGATCATACCCAAAAAGCTCAAGATTTCCGAATGTATCTGATCTATCATGTTGAGGGATAGGTGGGTCGTCGATGCGTGTTGAAGGTGCGACTTGTATGGGTCCTATTTGTGCGGTACTAGATACTTTGCCATCATGAGATGTAGAAGACAGAGATTGGTTGATGCTAGGAGCATAAATTGTCACAGCTAAATTGTATTGCCCCGGAGACATTCCTGTTCTTAGAGGTATTTGTATACGGGCAATGATTGTATCTCCTGATTGCCATTGGGTAGACTGGAAACTGTCATTAAATCCCTGGCTCCAATGATATCCCCATATATCCACTAGGTCTGCTACAAATCGATAGTCGCTTTGGTCTGAATTGAGAATCTTCAGTCTGAGATCTACATTTAGATGATCGTCAGTTTGCAATTCTGGTATTCGGAAACCAGTGACTTCAGCAACCTGGCCAAATTTTGCGTAAATTGATTGAAATTCTGGTAGTGAAATATCCGCAGTTGCATTGAAATGATATGCAAGGAAATCTAAGTTCCCCGATGTGTCAGCCGGTGATGCAGCTAGCGCTGACTCCCAAGACAAGATCCAGTCCTCGGGTGGTAACGCAGATTGCGGGAAAACATATAATATGGGTCCCATCGATGGAATAACTAGTGTTTCTCCGCCTCGTAGCCACATTATGTCTTCGTATCTATCAGCAAGATAAGCCATAGTAGGATGTTGGTGGTGAATTGCGCTGACATATGTGTTTTTATAGTTTGCGTCCTTACTGTTGATGTATTCTGCAGCGTGCATTAAATCGCTATCATTGACTATATGTTGTGTCTCTTGTTTGGCCCAAATATAGAAGTAATCTTTTGCTGTAGTAGCGCAGGTTAGGATAAAAATGGTCATAAGAGTAAAAATATATACTCTGTTTTTCTGTTTGTATGTGTTGCACCGGGAGATCAATGGCGACAGTAATGTTACCAATCCAATTGCAGGAAAAACGAATATAAATGGGAACAATCCAAAGGCGCGAACGTTAGACGGGAAAATTTCATGTACAGCTAAGGCGGTTGGTAACAGAAAAACAGGCAGCCAGACGACAAGCAACAACATAGCCGCTGTGTTTATCGGATTACCTATGCTCTTGCTTTTTCTAGATATTGCCATCTTCCAAATGGTTATCGAAAGACCAAGTAAAAACAAACTTGCTGTTATTGGATCAAACAATGTTTTGTCTGGGATGTTGAAGCGATCATAAGGTTCTCCAGAAACAAAAAGCATTCCTAGTGCACCCATTACGCCTTGTATTATCAAATCCGTTTCTCCCGCTATTGGACCAACTTGGTTTATTCGAGTAAGAAACTCTTGTGGATGTCGATAGAAGTGCAATACCAGTGGCATTAACACTATTATCAAAGCTAATACAAACCGCATCAGATGACCACTTGAGGGTAGTCTCCATTGTGTTCTGATAGATTCATTAAAGTATGCTCTAACGATTGGCAAACAGCTTATTATCAGTACGAGAGGTAGTGCTCTTGCCGCTAAATAGGTATGAAATGTAAGCCCAATCAATAGCCCCGACAGCAAGAAATCTCTAGATTTTTCCTGTCTGAGTGCTTTAAACAATAAGCCAATCGCTAATGTTTGTATCGCTGGCTGTGTAATAGCACGAAGACCAAATCTTGACCACACTAGATGTGTAAAAGAGAAAGCTACAAATGTGGCCACTAGAATTGCAACAAAGCGCGAATGCCGGTGATGACTGAGGACCTGTCTAATAGCGAAAAATGTTATTGGAACCGTAATTATTCCCCATATAGCAGCTGTGACTTTTAGCGCAAATACTGACGATCCAATTATTTTAAAGATTGCTGCTGCTGAGTAAAAGAATAGGACTTCTTTACCTGTGTAAGCACTGATGAATGCTGGCCTAAAACCTCTAAAGGCTATGTCTTCTACTAGAATTGTGTTAGCAGCAATGTCATAATGTAATCCAGGTGGAATTACATTTATGTCGTAGAAACGCAGCACTGCGGCTGCTAACGTAATTATAGTTAATAAGGGCAGGGTTATTCTTTTGTCCATTTGCTCAGATTATACCGCGTGGTTAGTAACAGCCATGATACTAATCGACTATAATTTACTTGGCGTCCATCATTGGACGCTATTGCTTTACTAGAAGTCTCTATTTTTGTGGATATGATCATATGACATATAGTGAATTTACATTAAAGGATCAGATAAAAACCGATACGACTTCATCCTTAAGTTGGATGATGTCACATTCTAAACGTCACATCTGGTCAGTTATTGGCATGATTATCCCATCATTTGCTAATGCTGCTCTTGCAGCATGGGTACCTGTTCTGATTGGAGCAGCTTTTGATGTTTTTGTCAGTACGCAGCCGAAACCTGATTATGAGCATCTTCTGTGGTCTTCAACCACGGTCGTGTTGACTCAGATAGCCCGAGCGGTTGGAATTCTCATGCGTAATATCTCAGCCGAGATAATAGGGCAGCGTATGGAGCGTGATACGCGCGATGAATTATATTCAAGCTTGATAGGAAAGAGTATGACATTTCACGATATGTATGCAGTGGGTGATGTAATGGCACGTGCAACCAACGATGTGAGAGAGATTAATCTTATGTTTAATCCCGGGCTAAATTTGGTAATTGGTTCAGCCAGCTTCCTGATAATGCCGGCAATGTTTGCTGTCTCTATACATGCGGAGCTAATGATAGTACCGCTTGCGTTTTTGGTATTGTATGTAATCGCATTATGGCAGTACTTAGCCGAACTAAAACCTATTTCAGAGAGAGTAAGACGAACATTTGGAGGACTTAATGCTCATCTTGTGCAAGTGATAGATGGAGTAGAGACAGTCAAAGGAGCTGCGCAAGAAGAGTACGAGACTAAGAGGTTCCTTGAAAGAGCAAAAGAATACCGAGATGCTTTTGTTGATCAAGGTTGTGTAGAAGCGCGTTTCATACCATTACTACTAATGGGTTTAGCGAATGCATTTGGATTTTGGCATGCGGTTACTTTGTTTAGATCGGGTGCTATCTCTGTTGGTAATGTGGTGGCATTCATGGGACTACTGTCTTTGTTCGGGTTCCCAGTATTCACATCCTTATTCTCTTATTCTCAGGTAGCCCTAGGTCTAGCGGGAGCACGGCGTATGTTGGAACTGATTACAGGTGAAACTAAACTTGATGAGAATGTGACTGGTCATGAAGGTGTAGTAAGTGGTGCTGTGAGATTCAAAAATGTTTCATTTGGATACACATCAGACAACAATGTACTAAACAATGTTTCGTTTAGCACTTCTCCTGGTCAGACTATCGCACTTGTTGGTCAAACCGGCTCTGGTAAGTCGACTTTGGTTAAATTGATAAACCGGATTTATGATGTGCAAAATGGTAGCGTCACAATTGATGACATAGATGTACGTGATTGGAATCTATCTTCATTGAGAAAGCAAATTTCTATCATTGAGCAGGATCTGTTCTTGTTTTCACGTAGTATTGCAGAAAATATAGCTTTCGGGCTACCTAGTGCGACCCAAACGCAGATTGAGACAGCGGCTCACGCAGCTCAGGCGCACGATTTCATTATGGATTTTCAGAAAGGATATAAAACTATCATAGGTGAACGTGGAACTAAACTGTCTGGGGGACAGCGTCAGCGTCTGGCTTTAGCTCGTGCATTTCTCACTGATCCAAGTATTCTAATTTTGGATGATTCTACTAGTGCGATTGATAGTGCGACTGAAGATCTAATTCAAAGTGCGATTCGTGAGGCATCTAAGGGTCGTACGACATTCTTGATTACACATCGCCTGTCCCAAATTCGCTGGGCTGATCTTATTGTGGTTCTTAGGCAGGGTGAAGTGACAGATGTTGGAGATCATAATTATTTGATGGCAAATTCGCTTGCATATAAGCGTATCTTCTCTCACTATATGGGCGAGCAAGATTTGTCAGGGCAGGGCAATTGAAATGTCATCTGTTTTTGGTGGGTTAGCTACTGATTCCTATGATCGTCACTATAGTGATAGTGACTTAATTCGTAGAATCTGGCATTACGTTCAGCCTCACAAAGCTAGATTAGCAACAGTTGTAATATCTTTGATATTGCTTTCTCTGCTAAGCGCGGCTTTTCCTGTGCTAGTAGCACAAGGAGTTGACCAGATAGCATCTGGTGGTGGGCAAGCTGTGCTGATTCGATTGATAGCAATCATTATGACCATAGGTGTAGTGGTGTGGGTATTGAACTACATACGTTTTAGAGGTTTTACTACACTGATCGGTGATGTCGTGTTGGAGATGCGCAGCAATGCCTTTAAAGCAGCGGTATTTCATGACCTTGCATTTTATGACGAACATATCTCCGGCAAGGTTATTAGTCGGGTGACTTCTGACACCCATGAGTTTGGTCAAACCATGCGACTGGTGGGAGACATTCTTAACCAACTAGCAGTAGTGCTGGTATTGCTAGTTGTGTTGTTTAGAATAGAGTGGCGTTTGGCATGTTTACAGTTGGTACTTTCCCCTCTGTTATTTTATTTAGTCAAAGGATGGAGAAAGATTGCGCGTAAGGTTACTAGACAAGGAACTAGAGCTATGGCCAACGTGAATTCAGCCATTCAGGAGGCCATCACAGGCATTAGTGTTGCGAAGAATTTTCGCCAGGAAGGGTCCATATATGGAGAATTCTCTGCAGTAAATGCAGAATCATATAGGATCAACTTTCGGAGAGGATTAGTACTTTCAACTGTATTTCCAGTGTTACATGGTCTTGTGGGTATAGGCGTAGCGTTAATGTTGTATGCAGGTGGCCGTGCTGCTGGTATAGGTCTAATTTCGGCTGGAGCCTGGTATCTTTTCGTATCAACTGTAGATCGTTTCTGGTTTCCTATCATGCAGCTAGCAGCCTTTTGGAGTCAGTTTCAAGGTGGATTGGCTGCATCCGAACGGGTGTTTGCTCTGATTGACGCAGAACCTATGGTATTACAAACTGAGAGTGCTGGGTCTACTCTTATCCCTGGAGATATTACATTCGAAAAAGTTGACTTTCATTATGAAAAAAATGAGCAAGTGCTTAACGAGTTTAGCCTGGAAATTTCTGCTGGCCAGAGCGTTGCTCTTGTTGGACATACTGGAGCCGGGAAATCATCATTGGTCAAATTACTGGCAAGATTCTACGAATTTCAGAGTGGACTCATATGTGTTGGTGGCAGAGATATCCGCACCTTTGATCTGCAAGATTATCGACGGCAAATCGGTATAGTGTCGCAGTCTCCATTTCTGTTCTCCGGAAGTTTGGCTGATAATGTGCGCTATGCTTGTCCAGAAGCTAGTGATAGTGACATCTTGGAAGTGGCTCACAGTATTGGTGATGGAGAATGGCTCTATGCACTTCCGGATGGTATAAAGACTGATGTAGGTGAGCGCGGCTCTCGATTATCTTTAGGACAGCGGCAGCTTGTGGCTTTGAATAGAGTTCTACTCCAAGACCCGATCCTGTTTTTGCTTGATGAAGCTACAGCAAGTGTTGACCCTTTCACTGAATCTCAGATTCAGGAAGCTCTTGATTTAATAGTCAAGAACCGCACCAGTATTTTGATTGCGCATAGATTATCTACAGTACGTTCAGCTGATGTAATTATTGTAATGCGTCGAGGTGAAATCATAGAACGAGGCAATCATAGTGCGTTAATGGATTCTTCTGGACACTATGCTGATTTATATAATACTTACTTCCGACACCAGTCGCTTGAGTATATCGAGGCTATTGGCAGAGATTAGTGTCAGCAGGTCTAATTAGAAGATAAGTCCTATTTCCCGGTCTGGACCTTAAGGATGCCGAGCAAATCTTCTAATAATGCGTACCCAGTTTCAACACGACCTGCTCCAGGGCCAATCAACGTTACATCTCCCAACAATTCTGTAGTGTATGTAATAGCATTGGTGGCACCACTAACTGAGTATAGAGGATGATTATGCGGCAGTAATTCTGGTTGGACACTTGCTTCACATCCATTATCTGTTTTATCCAGTACACCGATAAGTTTCCAGCGTTTCTTTTCTTTTGATGCAGCGTTGATATCTTTTTCTGTTATGTGTGTGATACCTGTGCAGGATACATCTTGCATTCTTAGCGGTACATTCATTAGTAGGTTTGCCAAGATTACTATTTTTCCAGCGGCATCATGGCCTTTTACATCCCCATCTGGATTGGCTTCAGCATAACCAAGACCTTGTGCTTGAAGTAATGCTTCGCTGTAGCTCATGCCAGTTTCCATTTGAGTAAGAATATAATTTGTCGTGCCGTTAAGTATGCCTTCTACTTTAGTGATTCCAGCTCCTTGCATAATATCCATACCGACACGTAGAACAGGAGTGCCACTCATTACCGTGCCTTCCACTCCAATTTCTACATTGTGTTTGTGTGCTAGATCAATTAATTCTGGGAAATATAATGCTATTGGACCCTTGTTAGTGGTTACCACATGTTTTCCAGACTGGAGAGCTGCCCGAGTGTGTGTCAGCGCTGGTTCTCCAGTTTCTAAATCAGTATAGCTAATTTCTATTACGATGTCTGCGTTGCTATCTTGTATAGTCTGCAGAGAATCCCATCCCTGATTCGGAGCCGTGACTCCTTCGAGATTGTTAGTATTATCTATTGAATCTAACAGTTCGGATATGGATAACCCATCAGGATCATAGCAGCTACCTTTGTGCATATCATTAATTGCTACAACGACAAATTTTGTATCAAATCGCTCTTCCAGCCAGGAGCTACGGTCAAGCAGAATTTTTGCAAGACCTTGACCGACGTTTCCAAAGCCTATTAGTGCTAGTCTGTAAGTGTTCATAATATTTGCTCTACGTTGTTTTTACTAGAATTAGATCGAGATATTTGTTATATGCATTAAATTGATATGGGCAAACACTAGAACTTATTCACTCTGAAAACCAAGCTGGTCAACTTCTGGTTTAGGGAAGTCAAAGCCTTCTAAATCAGGAAAATGAACCACTGTTTCTATCGCTGTCCAAGGAATTAACGCGCACGCGTCTGCTGTAATCTCGTCTTGTGGTCCTGATTCTGAGTGCGCAAGTTGAGGTAGATTATAATCTGGCAATTCTACCCACAAGCCTATGCTATCATATCCCTTCAGACGCACATAAATTTTTTTGTCCCTAACACCAAGACCTTTGAGTGGCTGCCCATCTCGCTGTACAAGTAAAACAATGTCATCAATAGCATTATCTATATTCATACTAAGTTCCTCTCTATAATATACAAGACTTTTTAATCGTTCATGCTCATGATAATATACACCAATTTGTTTGACAGTAAGTTATGACTATAGAATTTATGTTGTGCAGAATTGATCGTCAAACTATCCATAAACATCTAGGCTGCGGTATCATGTACTTCTCATGAACATACATATAGTCACCAGGACAGTTTGAGATGCCTACAATATTAATAGTGGAAGACGATGACACGGTGCGTGAAGTATTGTCGGCAGGATTAGAGTCTGAGGGATATGAAGTAATCCTAGCTGACAATGGACTTGATTGTTTGAAACAGGCAAAAGAAGAGGGTCCTGACCTAATATTGTTAGATTTGATGCTTCCGGAAATGGATGGTCTTTCTGTATGTCGTGCGCTGCGGCGTAATTCCGATGTGCCGATAATTATGCTTACAGCTCGCGGTACGGAGATGGACAAAATTGTTGGGCTTGAAACAGGTGCTGACGATTATGTGGTCAAACCATTTAGTCTAGGAGAATTACTAGCGCGTATTAGATCACTTTTACGACGTATTAGGAATGACAAGCAAGAAACTCAAATGCAATTGACCTCAGGCAATATCAGTCTTGATCTTACGTCTCGTCGTGTATCCAAAGATGATGCGGAGGTACATCTGACACAAAAGGAATTCAACTTGCTAGCTGAACTTATGAGGAATAAAGGAGCTGTTTTATCACGCGATTTGTTGTTGGAAAAAGTGTGGGGTTACATCTATGTTGGTAATACACATACTGTTGACGTACATATACGCTGGTTAAGAGAGAAAATAGAGGTTGATCCATCTAAGCCCGTCCGAATAGTAACAGTGCGTGGTGTGGGATATCGGTTTGAGGAATGATGAATAGTTTAGTGCTGCTTATAACAATCTATTTATTAGTTGTTTTATTATTTATACGCTATTACGTACTATCGAAACGACGTATAGATGCTATGCGACGCCAAGTAAAGGTATTAACTCATGATCTAGAGACAAAATCTGAGGTAAAGAAAGTGCAGAGTGCAAGGTGGCAGGCTGCTAGCAGTGTACTGGAAGAAGCTTTGCTTTTCATTGATTCTGAGCTCAATGTGTTATATGCAAGTCCTATAGCTGTGCAGATTTTCGGTGACATATCGGATTCGGGAGTTAGTATTGTGAGTTATACACACTCTGATGAGTTTGAGTTGGAATGTCGTGGAGTAGTGTCAGGTGAAACTGACGAAGAATTATATGAATGGCAATCTGAGTTTCAGGATAGTGTTTTCCAGGTACGAGCATTAAGATTCGATTATGGAGCTGTTCTTGCGTTGTCTGATATTTCTAACTTACATCATTTGGAACAGGCTAGGCGTGATATGTTTGCAAACATATCGCATGAATTGCGCACACCGTTGACTTCAATTCGTTTGCTTTTGGATATGCTGCTGACCCGAGAACAGTCTGTGGACACCATATCTGCTCTTGAAAAAATGACTACCGAGACTGAGACATTGAAGGAAATGGCGCAAGAGTTGCTTGACATATCACTGATAGAGTCTGGGCGGTTTGCCATTAAGTTGGACTCCACTACTGCAGCTGCACTGATAATGTTAGCAATTGAGCGTTTGCAACCTCAGGCTAAATTGAAATCTATACATTTTAGAGTGCTCGAATGTACAGATGTCTCAGTATGGGCTGATGCGGACCAAATACAAAGAGTCTTAGGCAACATATTTCATAATGCTATCAAGTTCACGCCTCCGGATGGTAGTGTGATTGTTAGTGCAATTGCCGAGGATGAGTACGTGCGAATTGAAACACAGGATTCTGGTCCTGGAATCCATCCAGATGATTTACCACGTATTTTTGAACGTTTTTTTCGTGCAGACCGTACTCGGAAAGGTGCTGGAACTGGACTAGGTTTAGCAATTGCCAATCATGTTGTACAAGCCCATGGTGGGGAGATATGGGCTGAAAATACGCCTGAGACTGGTGCAATGATTAGCTTTACATTGTTACGAGCAGACAAATAACCTCATTTCCTTAATTAGTTTAGAGATACCAAAATTCGCATAAATTGATTCATGCAAACCCAATGTAAAGGGCATTTCTCTAAATTCACTCGATTAGTTTGATGTAGGAACATTAACAATACTTAACCAATAATTTATCTACTATTAACCCCGAGTCATTTTTTCCATCTCGTAATTAGGGTATAGTGTCTACATGCGAGTGACAGGTCGTCGATACATCATCATTATCTTTGTGATCGGAGCTTTGGCACTAAGTGCATGTGGTGCAGAAATAAGCAGGTCGCAAAATGCTAATATGGTGGATAGTGTCACTTTGACAAATAAGGGATCCGATACCATTGTCAATTTAGCGTTAGCATGGGCTGAGGCTTACCATGTGACATACCCAAATATTAGTGTATCTGTAACCGGTGGAGGATCTGGGACAGGTATAGCTGCAATGATAAATGGTACTGTAGACATTGCAAATGCATCTCGAAAGATGAAGGAAAAAGAAGTTGCTAATGCCAAAGAGAATGGTTTCGTACCAGTGGAATATGTTATAGCGCGCGATGGCATAGCGGTGATAGTAAATCCGCAGAATCCGATTAATCGGCTTACATTACAACAATTGTCTGATATTTTTAGTGGCAAAATCACTAATTGGGTAGATGTAGGAGGCGAGAATCGTCCAATTGTTTGTCTATCACGTGAAGTTAACTCAGGTACGCATGTGTATTTCCTGGAGTCTGTAGTTCGTATGGGTAATAAGAATGATGAAACTTTCTTTTCTCCAAGTACTTTGCTGTTACCCTCATCGGAGGGTATAACATCCGAAATATCCCATAATCCGAACGCTATAGGCTATGATGGTCTCGGATATGTGACAGATGCGGTAAAGACCGTCGCTGTATCTCCAAGCGATGATGGCTTATATATTATACCTACAATCAAAACTGTGATTGACAATACATACCCTATTTCACGTTCACTGTATATGTACTTACCAGAAGAAGCGACTGGATATACCAAGGATTATATTGACTGGATTTATAGTGAAGAAGCACAGTCAATTGTCGAGGAACTAGGCTTTGTACCTGTAAATTAGAATGTAAGAGTAAAGTGACTGGAACAGATATTAGGAAGAATGACAAAACTTGTGAATAGGAAAATGACCTTCAATACCAAATATCGTCAACTGCTTGAATTTGTTGTGGAAGCAATTATCCGTATTTCAGGTTATTCGGCAGTTGTGTTTGTCGGTCTTATCTTTCTTTTCTTGATGCAGGAGTCACTACCCACTTTTGGAGAAATACAAGCTAGGGATTTGTGGAGTCAACGATGGTATCCTATTGAGAATTATTTTGGAGTTCTACCACTTCTAAGCGGATCTCTAATCATTACACTTGGAGCAGCTTTGATCGCTATTCCTTTTGGGCTTATGACTGCAATATTTATTGCGGAAATTGCACCTCTCTGGTTACGCGAAATATTAAAACCGTTAGTAGAAATCTTAGGAGGTGTACCCTCAGTTGTGCTAGGTTTTCTGGGGATTACTGTGTTAGCACCTCTAGTGCGTGAAGAGCTTTATCTTCCCACAGGTCTTACTGCATTCACTGGTGCCATACTATTAGCGGGCATGGCCATTCCTACTATTGTCAGTGTAGCTGAAGATGCATTGGATGCAGTCCCTAAAGCATATAGGGATGCGGCACTTGCTCTTGGTGCTACACGTTGGCAAACAATCTGGCGTGTGACCTTGCCAGCAGCTAGGTCGGGGGTGTTAACAGCAACGATGTTGGGAATTGGTCGTGCTATTGGGGAAACTATGACGGTAATGATGGTTACCGGAAATGCACCACAGATGGTATCCGGGCTAGGTTCGCTTTTTATTTCGCTTCGTACTATGACTGCCACTATAGCAGCCGAGATGGGAGAGGTGGCGAATGGAAGCTTACATTATCATGTACTTTTTTCTATCGGACTTATATTGTTCCTTATTAGCTTGACAGTAAATATTGCTGCTTCGGCAGTATTATTCCGTGCACGTAAACGTACAGAGAGATTGCTGTCTTGAAATAGCTTTAAGCGATATGATACGTTTATCTAGACACCATACAGAGCGAATAGCATTTGCAGTCATAGGCTTAGCAGCTGTAGCTACAGCTGTCCCAATAATTGTGATAGTAGGCTCTATCTTTTTCTCAGGCGCAGAAGCTGTGTCATGGCAATTTTTGTTAGAGATGCCGCGTGATGGCATGAGATCGGGTGGTATATGGCCCGCTATTATTGGGACAGTCTATCTTGTGGTTGGTACTGGCCTTATATCAATACCTCTAGGAATAGCATCAGCAATCTATCTCTCAGAATATGCAACTGATAGTTACTGGACGCGTATGATCCGTCTGGCAATTGTAAATCTGGCAGGTATTCCTTCGGTAGTATACGGGTTGTTCGGATTGGGACTATTCGTACTATTTCTAGACCTGGGTTCTTCAATAGTCGCAGCCTGTCTTACACTTTCAATTATGACTATCCCGGTAATAATTAGTACAGCGGAGGAAGCGTTGCGATCGGTACCTCAAAGCTTCCGGGTGGTCAGTGTTGGTATGGGGGCTACACGATGGCAGACTATTCGTCGAGTAGTGCTTCCTCAAGCATTACCGGGTATTCTCACCGGTGTGATTCTTGGTTTGAATAGAGCAGCTGGCGAAACTGCTCCAATTCTTTTTACGGGCGCTGCATTCTTTCTGCCCAAGTTACCTAATTCTATTTTCGATCAGACTATGGCATTACCCTATCATCTTTTTGTTATATCCACCCAAGTGCCAGAAATGCCTATCACGATTCAATATGGTACAGCGACTGTACTCATCACGTTTGTACTGACCATGAATATATTGGCTGCAAGTGTGCGCAGCTGGCAGCGTCGTAAACGAGAATGGTAGGATACTACAATGTTCGATAATCCTAAAATTAGAATAAATGAGCTGTCAGTAGAATATGATGATGGTACTCAAGCTCTGAGTGATGTTTGTTTGGATATCCCTAAAAATGCTATAACAGCTCTATTTGGTCCAGCCGGGGGTGGTAAGAGCACCTTGCTCCGTACTCTAAATAGACTAAATGATCTTCTCGATGTAAGTATATCTGGCGAAGTTATTCTCGACGATATTAATATCTTCGATAGGAACGTGGATGTAATTTCGCTTCGTAGGCGAGTTGGCATCGTTTTTGCTCAGCCTATACCCTTGCCCTTTTCAATTCGAAAAAATATAACTTATGGTTTGGAATTAGCTGGGGAGCGACGTCGAGCGAAGTTGGATGATGCAGTTGAAGGAAGCTTACGTTCATCTGCATTGTGGGACGAAGTGAAGGACAGACTGAACGATTCTGCTACTGCATTATCTGGAGGACAACAGCAGCGACTGTGTATTGCTAGAGTGTTGGCTCTAGCACCTGAAGTATTATTGCTTGACGAACCTACTTCAGGTCTTGATCCTATTTCCACCGCAAAAGTCGAATCTTCGCTTCAGATCCTTAAGCAGGACTATACAGTTGTTATTGCTCCTAGCAGTATTCAGCAGACGGCTCGCATTGCTGATTTGGCAGTATTTATGCTACAAGGAGAATTGGTGGAATGGGGAAGAGGTAAAGACCTGTTTAGTGCTCCACGTGAAAAGCAGACAGAAGAATACATTACCGGTCGGTTCGGATAGGTAAAATACAATGTCAGATGAGATAACTTTCCAGATTGAGCAGCTAAACTTCTATTATGGTAATACGCAAGCTTTACGTGATGTAACCTTGACAGTATTACCGCGTGAGATTACGGCTCTTATTGGGCCTTCGGGATGTGGTAAATCTACTTTTCTACGTTGTCTTAACCGTATGAATGATACTATTACTGACACTAGAATTAGTGGTAGCATCGTTCTAAATGGTCAAAATATTTATGCGCCAAATATTGATGAAACTGAATTGCGTCGTCAAGTAGGTTTAGTCTTCCAGAGACCCAATCCATTTCCACAATCTATTTTTGATAACGTAGCCTTTGGTCCACGTGTGTTGGGAATAGCTTATGGTAATGACTTACAGGAATTAGTTGTGCAGTCGCTGCGTGCAGCTGCCCTATGGGATGAAATAAAGGAGGATTTGAAACAACCGGCTTTGTCTCTATCATTAGGTCAACAGCAGCGTTTATGTATAGCCCGTGTATTGGCGGTTACTCCGGATGTAATCTTAATGGATGAACCATGCTCTGCTTTGGATCCTATTGCGACAAATCAAATAGAGGAACTGATACAGGAACTGAAGGAACACTACACTATTGTCATTGTGACTCATAATATGCAGCAGGCGGCTCGTGTATCCGATAAAACCGGGTTTTTCTGGTTAGGCGAATTGATAGAATTTGATGAGACTACAACTATTTTCACGCGACCATCGTTGCAACGAACTGAAGATTATGTTACAGGTCGTTTTGGTTAGGCATGAAAATTGCTATATTGTCAGACATACACTCTAATATTCATGCTTTAGAGGCAGTGTGACCCATATTGTAATTAGAGGAGTAGGATTATGGACAACATTCAGACTCGTGCTACTTTAGACGAATATCTAAAAGATATCAAAGATGACATAATACGGTTGAGTAGTAGGGTAGATACTGCTGTTGATAAAGCCATAAATGCTTTTGCTGCTTGTGACGTGGAGCTTGCTCAAGAGGTTATTGCAGAGGATGTCCATATTAATACAAAGCGTTTCGAGCTTGAGGAGCAGTGCTTATATATTATGGTCACTCAGCAGCCTGTGGCTGTAGATTTGCGACTTATTATTGCAACTATGCTTATCGTAACTGAGTTGGAGCGCATTGGCGATTACGCTGCAGGTATAGCTAAGTTGGCTGTGCGTGTGGAAATGGTTCCAAAACGGGATATTCCCAATGCTATATATCAACTGACTAGTCAATGTCGTGACATGTTAAGAAGGGCGATGGTAGCCTATACAGAACACGATGCAAATTTAGCATATGCTGTAGCAGACAATGATGACAGTCTTGATACTCAACATAGGCTATTGTTCCATAAGCTTGTGGGAGAAACTCGTGATGCCAGTCACTCGACTGATTACTTGTTATCCGTTCTGTTTGTGGCTCATAATATAGAACGGATTGGAGATAGGTCAACTAATATAGCTGAGAGGGTCATTTTTATGACTAGCGGTAAACTGACAGAGTTTTAACCAGATTTTCTCATTGCTGAATGCTTGAATGCTTGCTGAGTACAACATGAATTTGTTGGGTTTTCACAATAAATAATTGTTAATTGTCTTCATTGTGTTAGCTTCACTTAATAACATCATTTGTCATTAATAACCTCAATCATAAGCTGAGGGTAATCTGTAACAACACCATCTATTCCTTGTTGTATTACAAGTTCCATTTGATCGGATTCATTGATGTTTACTACGTGGACTCTTAAACCTCGTAGATGTGCCGATTGTATTAGATTAGGTGTAATAAGTTGTAAGCCGTACCAAATTGGTGGCAACTTCACTAAATGAAATCTTGGGCTATAGATAGGGGTCAAGAATGCTGCATTCAGTGCAGTAAATACCTTTTGCTCTTTACCACTAGCGGACGTGGCTATTTCTGGACACGTTTTTCTAAAATGTTCAAGTACCAAATCATTATCGGCCGCTACTAACACCTTTTGATTCATATTGTAGTCTCGTATATTCATACAGAGAAGGTTTGCTGCAAACAATTCATCATCCTTAATATCAACATATATTTGTATGCTATCTATTTCTGCAAATACTTCAACAATGGTTGGTATGGTGATACCCTGGCCACGGTATTTGAATGTTAATCCAGCGTCCTGAGACCATTGATAACCTGCGTCTAGATTTTGTAACTCAGTTAAAGTTAGCTGATTCACAGCCCCAAATCCATTGGTGGTTCGCTCTACAGTACTATCATGAATAGCAACAAGTGTGTTATCTAAGCTCATTCGTGCATCCATTTGTATTGCATCACTGCCGATTACTTCAGATTGTTGGAAAGCGTATAGAGTGTTTTCTGGCCAGAGTCCTAAGCCCCCTCTATAAGCTATTATTTGTGTGGTATTCCCATTTTCACTCTTGTTATGGAAAGGATGGTTCGGTGCAGATTGTGCTGATGTTGTAAGCAGTCCATAGGTAAATAGACACATCAATATGATAACTATAATTGCTACAAAAGATCTTTGTGTTTTCTTATTTAACTTTGTCTGGACAATCAAAACAGAATTATTGTGACCGTAAGTGACGTTTCTTGCCTTTATACATTGGAGCAGTGATAGGGCATATGGTACTTATTGCAGGATTTAAAAGACGGCTTTCTAACCTAGTACCAAGGTCAGATTTGTCAGCAGATGTCGTGATAACAGTAGGAAGACGTGTCACATATCGATGGTCAATAAGCTGCATTAGTTTTTCTCGCGCCCATGGAGTAGCACTTTCCATTGTAAGATCATCTAGGATGAGTAGTGGTGTGTTACGTAGTTCTGCAAACTGTTTGTCGAAGCGCACCAGTGAGTCTGGACTGAATGTGGCTCGCAAATGATCAAGCAGATCCGCCGAAGTGATAAATAGGGCTGGACTGCCATTCCGCACGCGATAGTTAGCTACCGCAGCCGCCAAATGTGTTTTCCCACAACCGTGACCACCAATTAATAACAGCCATCCTTCTGGATGTTCGGCAAAGCTCTTTGCAGCTGTGGTTGCAATATCTAGGCGCTTGTGATGTTCCGACGGGATTTTACCTGCTCGAGATTCGAAAGTTTCAAAGGTTTGTCGTGAATGTATAGGTAGAGAGGACAAGTCGGTTTGGTCGGAGTCAGCTCTACGAAAATCAGGTGCTCGTATGATTAATTTACGTACTAAGTCTATATCTACAAGTCGACTTCTGATGCGCGGTTCTATACTTTCTAGGTTCACATTGCAGGTTATTACAGTTGGCAGGGCTGCATTATATCTATGATTGATTATTTGATAAAGTTTTTCTTGAGCCCACTGGGTTGGATTCTCAGCACCAAGGTCATCAAGTATTAACAGGAATATATTGCGTGTTTGTTCAAACAAATCATCATAATCAATGGTAGATCCTGGAGCGAATGTAGAGCGTAGGTGATCAAGCAAATCAGGAGTGTTCACAAATAGCACATCCTGACCTTGAGACAAGCAATGATTGGCTATAGCAGCTGCAAGGTGAGTTTTTCCACATCCATAGCCCCCATGTAACATGATCCATCCTTCAGGTTTGTCTGCAAAACGACGTGCCTGTTCAAATGCTCTCTGCAAACTATCCTTTTGTCTTGGTTCTGTTGTGTTACCTGAAGGAATGAAGCTATCGAATGTCTTTTTAGACAGTGGTCCTAAACTAGAGAAAAGTTGTTTTTGCTCAGTAATTACACGTTGTATGTCTTCAAACCGGCAAGTACAAGGATACAGCCGGCCAAAATCTGGGTCATCTATGTCGGTATTCGAGCTTACAAAACCTATACCAAGGCAATTAGGGCAGTCCGCATCTCCCAATCCAGCCATATTTGTAGAGCTGCTGTTAACTGTCGAGGTACTCGAGGTATTTGCGGCGAGTTTTTTCAGTATCTGATTTGCCTTTTCCATATTGACTATCCTTTCCTTCACGCTTCCAGCGTTTGAGGATGGCGTCCACATAACTCCAAGAGCGTGCATTATTTTCTACAGCTAGCCTAATCGCTTCTCTCAACCAAAAATCTGGAAATTCCTTTTCTGCTTCTAGTAATTTGTCTGCCATGAGCGGGGTTAGTGCCCCGATATTTTGTTCATAAACACTGAATATGTTTGGTCTCTCTATAGCAACACTTATTGGATTGTCGGGATCGTTTTTAGGAGTCCAATCACCCTTGTCTATACTGTCAACAGCCATTCTTCCTTTAGGTGTATTAAGGAAGTAATAGTGCTCTTCTTTATCTGTTGTCATTGCTACAGTAACGTGCAACAGTGTTCCACGTGCACATGCTCTTTCCAGTGCTTGGTTGAGAGCATAAATACCGGGTTTTTTAAAGCTATCAACTAATATCTTGTCCATCTCCAATTCATTGTGACTAAGATACCTTAAATCACCTTCTTTTAATCCTAGACGCCAGAAGCAGTATAGCGTCAATTTTAATTCATCGATATCGTTAATAAATGGCAGCAGTTCACTAAAGAATAAATTCGGAACAGGTGTGATACGAGTTTTTCCTTTAGGGAAACCTGAGAATCCTTTCACTCCTGTTCCTCCTGAAGAACTATGCTTCTATGCGCTGCGTCAACAAATTCAGCGTATTGTGGCAGAAATATCAGTTCTACGGATCCGGTTTTACCATTGCGATGTTTTGATACTACTACTTCAGTCACGTGCTGTCGTTGTGGATCCTCATCCCATGAATCAGGATGATGTAAAAACATTACCACATCGCTATCCTGTTCTATACTGCCAGATTCGCGTAAATCAGACAACAATGGTTTTTGACCCGATCGTTGTTCCACACCTCTAGAAAGCTGGGCTCCAGCAAGTACAGGTACGTGTAGTTCACGGGCTAAAGCTTTTAGACTACGTGATATTTCTGATACCTCTTGTACTCGATTTGCGTCACGTCGTAGATCAGTCACCATCAGTTGTAAATAATCCACAATTATTAGGTCTAGCTTGATCTCCGCTGCTAATCTGCGACTTTTGGAGCGTAACTGCATAGCTGATATTGAGGGCGTGTCATCTAAATATACTCCTACATCGCTCAACAAATTGACAGAGTGAATAAAACGGTCCATCTGTTCATCTTCCAGCTCACCCATACGTAGTTTGTGACTGTCAATATGACTATCCTGTGCGACCATACGCTGCATAACCTGTTCGTTTGACATCTCAAGTGAAAATATAGCTACTCTCTGATTGTGAGTAAGCGCTGCATTAAGGGCTACTGAAACCATGAAAGCAGACTTTCCTTTACCCGGCCTGCCAGCTACCACAATAAGATCTGATTTTTGCATGCCTCCTAGTAATTTGTCTAGATCTTGGAAACCAGTTGGAACCCCAACTATTTTTCCTCGGTTATCGTAAAGTTGCTGAACTCGATCGTAATACTCATTTGCTACTTGTCTTATAGGAACTAGGTCGCGGGTAGATCGACCTTCGCTTACTCCAAAAAGTGCCTGTTCTGATTGGTTAACTACTTCATTAATATCAGTTTTTACATCATAAGCTATTTTTGCTACATCTCCAGCTGCCTTTATTAGTCTACGACGAGTGGCTGCTTCTTCGACAAGCCTAGCATAAGCTGCTACGTTGAATGCTGTTGGTACTCGTGTGACCAATTGAGTGAGGTAAGCAAAACCGCCTATTTCTTCTAGCTGGTCGCGAGCCTCTAGTTCGTCCTTAGTGGTCAGTTGGTCAATTGGCATGTTTTGGTCGTTAAGAGTCTTAAAAACGTTCCAAATCCACCTATGTTTTACCAGATAAAAATCTTCTGATCTTATGGTGGAAGCCACTTCAAAGTAGGCGTCTGGATCTATCAAAATTGATCCAATTACTGCTTCTTCAGCTTCTAGGTTGTTAGGTTGTATAAAATCTTGGCTCGTGTTTTCCATCAGCCTTGGTGGTAATCTATATATACTGTCTATTGTAAGAACTACGTCTATCTAAATTACTGTTTACTACTTGTTAAGCAGAGTTCAGAAATGTATTATGTTCTATAGTGACCAATCTTACTGCTAAATTTGCTTTTGAACTATGCTAATCTTTTCCTGTGTTTGATTCTAATTCGTCCAAATCAAGTGTATCCACAAAATCTGAAAATGCTGACAAATCACGGTCATTATCTATTTCGTTTTCCGAATGACTGGATTCATTCATAATATCATCTTCAGGAACGATAGAAGCTTTGTCCATTACTTTTTCTTCCACATATATTGGTACCTGCGCTCGTACTGCTAGCGCCAAAGCGTCAGATGGTCTCGAATCTATCTCGAGTTGTGTCCCATCTTGATTGATCATAATATGAGCATAAAATACATCATTCCGTAAATCCTTAATAATGACATAAGATATCTCGCCGCCTAGATCCGTGATAGCTTTGGCTAGTATATCGTGTGTCAAAGGACGTGCCATTTCCATGTCCTGTAATTCAACAGTTATAGCATCTGCCTCGCATGGTCCAATCCATATTGGAAGATAGCGGTCGCTGTCATCGTTTTTTAAGATTGCTACTCGATGCTGAGACATTAGACTAACTCGAATACTATCAATGTTTACTTCAATCATCTTATTACCATATGTACTTGTCTGTTTCTATTCTAGCATATTAGTAGACGCATCTGGGTATTAGCATCCAATTCGTGATTTATAATCGTAATATTCTAGGATAATAGTTGTCTTTCCTTCCAACGGTTGATCATTGTTTGGGTTGCATAGAAAGCGATTTCAGGTAATTGGTTTATACTGAACCAATCTACTGCATCGGCATCATCTCCGGCTTTCAAATCACCAGATATTATTTGGCCTGTATAAAAAATAACAAAGCCAGCTCTACTAGATTGATTTTGATTAGGAACTAAATCCAAGAGTTTTGATGTTATTACTCTTAGGCCTGTTTCCTCAGCACATTCACGAGATGCAGTTTCAGCAGGAGTTTCCCAAGCATCTACAAATCCACCCGGAATAGTCCAAAGCCCTTTCGCTGGTTCTATGGCACGTCTTACTAGCAGCAGTTTGTTGTTTTGTGTCAACCACATTGCTGCAGCAACTTTTGGGTCAAAGAAGTGAGTGTAGTCACATTTGATGCAAACTGGACGTTCTGCACCAAAGCGCTCTCGTTTTTCTAAGACGTTGCCACAGCGTACACAGAAATTGACCTCAATGTGGTCCATTACGCAAAGTAATTAGATACTTGTGTATATGTCACATACTTGCAGATATAACAATGACCAAACAAAGATTGGACAATTCCTAGCCTCATATGTGACATTATTGTAATTCTACTGTTGCTCCAGCCTCTTCAAGTTTCTTTTTAGCATCCTCTGCTGCCTCTTTAGCTACAGCTTCCAGAATTACCGATCCAGATGTCTCTGCAACTTCTTTGGCATCTTTAAGGCCTAAGCTACTTACCTGTCTAATCGCCTTAATAACATCTATTTTCTTAGCACCATGGTCTTGAATGACTACATTCCATTCCGATTTTTCTTCAGCGGGAGCTGCGTCACTTGCACCTCCAGCTGCTACTGCAGCTACCGCAGCTACTGGGGCTGCTGCTGATACTCCCCATTTTTCTTCAAGCAGTTTCGTTAGATCAGCGGCTTCTAGAACTGTCAGTTCACTCAACTGGTCTACTAATTTCTCTAAATCTGTCATGATACATTCTCCTTTGTGATTGTTTGTTGTTAATTGTGTTGTGTCTGCTATTACATATATGCTAACTACGTCTTTACAGTCTGAGCTTCAGAGTCAGAATATGCATTCACTACGTTGACCATCTGGCGCACACTACTTGATAGTGTTCCTGTAAGTTGCTGAGCAGGGGCATTAATTATTCCAAGTAATTGAGCTTGTAGAACTTCAAGTGGCGGCAAGTTTGCTAGAGTAGTTAATTCATGAGCAGACAATATTTCCGTACCCATTAATCCACCCTTTATCTCTACAGAATCATTTTCTTTTGTAAAATCTGCAATAGCTTTGGCGACTGCTGGTATATCTCCAAGGGCAAATCCAGTGATAGTGGGTCCTGTCAAAACATCGTCCATTTCTGGTAGACCAGCATTCTGCAATGCCAAACGTGTGAGACGATTTTTGGTAACCTGACATTTTCCCTCAGCTTCTCTAATGTTGCTTCTGAGCTCAAAGATTTCGGAAACAGACAAACCTTTATTGTTCAACCAAATTACGCCTTGGCTACGTTGTAATAGGTCTGTATATGTCTCAACTAATTCTTGTTTCTTTTGTTTACTTATTGCCATATTTTCACTCCTTTGTAAGCAATTTACAAAAAAGCCTTCGATCACATCGCGTGAATAGACGAGATGAAATGCAAAGACTTTGTGACACAGCCTCGTAAGGCGTGTTCATTTGAAAGTTTTTACCTCTGTGGGAGATTAAGTCCAATACAATAGTGGACACCCACTGTCTACGGCGAATTTGTTTCAAGTTATATATGATTTATATACTCTAATCAGTTATCTCGACCTCCACTAGGTTTGGATCAATTCTAATTGCTGGCCCCATAGTAGTAGTAAGGGTAATCCGACGAAAGTAATTACCCTTAGCTGCCGGAGGCTTAGCTCTTCTAACTGCATCAAATAAGGCCATAAAATTGTCAAAAAGATTGTCTGCACTAAACGATGCTTTTCCTATGGGAGCGTGTAGATTTGCAGTCTTATCTAGTCGAAATTCTATCTTTCCAGCCTTAGCTTCATTTATTAGACGAGGCAAATCTTCAGTAGGAGCTACTGTGCCAGCTTTAGGGTTTGGCATTAATCCCCTTGGACCAAGTATTTTACCAAGACTACCTACAGTACCCATCATCTCTGGTACCGCAATGGCTGCATCGAAGTCAGACCAACCGTCTTTGATTTTCTGTATCGTTTCTTGATCGGAAATGAAATCAGCACCTGCTTGTTCAGCGATTCGAGCACCTTCACCTTCTACGAATGCTAGTACCCGCACAGGTTTTCCCAGACCATGGGGTAACAATACTGAGGAGCGTACTTGTTGATCAGCTTTGCGCGGATCAATACCCATACGTATATGAATTTCCATGGTTTCATCGAAGTTAGCAGCAGAGTTTTCCTTTGCAAGTTCTACTGCATCGCGTGGCGAATACATTTCATTTGTTTTGATATTACTTAGTGCCTTGCGATATTTCTTGCCACGTTTAGTCATAATGTTTTCCTCAAAATTGCGACTTTAAATAGCCGGGATACGTTATTTAGTGTCTGATAGACGAACTATCACTCCACCAATAATCCCATAGAACGAGCTGTGCCTTCTATCTGAAGCATGGCTGCTTCAATATCTAGCGCATTCAGATCTTTCATTTTTGTTTCGGCTATTTCTCGTATCTGTGACTTGGTGACTCTACCCACCTTTTCCCTCAATGGATCTGCTGCTCCCTTATCTACTCCGGCAGCTTTACGCAATAAGACTGCCGCTGGTGGAGTTTTTAGAACAAAATTAAAAGATCCATCAGTAAATATTGATATGTCTGCTGGGATTATTTCGCCGGTTCTATTCTGTGTTCGTGCATTGTACTCTTTGCAGAATCCCATTAGATTTACACCATGGGCAGCCAGAGCCGGTCCCACTGGCGGAGCCGGACTTGCTTTACCTGCTTCTAATTGAAGTCTGATTTTGGCCTGTAGTTTTTTAGCCACTATATTGTCACCACCATTATCATATTTTTTCTACCTGTAGAAAATCTAGCTCTACAGGTGTTTCCCTTCCAAAGAACGATACCATAACACGTACTTTAGCCCTGTCAACATCTATTTCTGTCACAGTACCAATAAAATCATTGAATGGACCATCAATTATACGCACTTTCTGATTCACTTTGAACGTTACAGTAATGCGTGGCGCATCAGCCTCCATACGTTGGATAATGTGCTTGAATTCATTCTCTTGCAAAGGTATAGGCTTACTACCCATACCGACAAAGCCAGTTACTCCAGGAGTATTGCGGACAACATACCATGATTCTTCAGACAATTTCATTTGTACCAGTATGTAACCTGGGAATACCTCACGCTCGACTGTTCTGCGTTTTCCATCCCTAACTGCAATCTCCTCTTCCGTTGGTACAACCACATCAAAAATATGTTTATTCATACCCATACTTTCTATACGCTGCTCAAGATTATGACATACTTTGTTCTCATAACCAGAATAGCAATGTACCACATACCAGCGTTTGCCTTCAGTATCAACATTGTGCTGTTCTGAATCAGAAACCTCTTCTACTACTGAATCGCTATTTGGATGTTCTTCCTGTTTTTGTTCGACCTGCACTTTTCTGCTAGCTTCTTCAAGCATTTCTTTGAGCGAAGGGCCAAGATCGTCCTCAAACTCCATCTCAAAATCTACTTCAGATGATGGTGTATCATCCGATTGATCATTCTCGAAAACATCGTCATCAGATTGAGGTTCTGAAATAGTATTATGAAGTGATTCTTCAGATGAATTATTGTATTCGTCCATTTTATTGTATGACCTGTGCGAATATCCAGGTAAAAACTGCGTCGAAAAAACCCAGAAATAACGCACTGAAAGTAATAGTCACTAGTACAACGACAGTGAGGTCGGTTGCTTCTGATCTGCTTGGCCAAGAAACCTTACCTAGCTCGGCTCGTGTTTCACGCATGTAGGCTACAATCTGTTGTCTTGCAGAAAAAATAGTGAAACCCACTAGTGCAAGCACAAGCCCTAGGATTGCAGGACCAATTAATTGTCTGATATCCATAGGTAGTGAATTGCCACTTTTATTTCTTCAATCAATGTACTGACCATTTTTTTAATACTCGTACTCATTCACTCATTATATTATTAGGCAGGCGAGGCAGGACTTGAACCCACAACCTACGGTTTTGGAGACCGTTGCTCTACCAGTTGAGCTACTCGCCTAGGTTATTTGCGATAGAGCAGGTTGCACAGTTGCTTTTGTCTGTTTTATCCTGCTCGACACCTGAAATTACTTAGTTTCACGATGCAATTGATGCTTTCGGCAACGTGCACAGTACTTACTGAACTCTAGACGTCCAGGATCATTACGCCTATTTTTTTCTGTAGTGTAGTTACGTTCCTTGCATTCTACACAGGCCAATGTAATTATTGGCCTAACATCTTTCCTAGCCATAATTTATTTAGTTATTTCCGTAATTACGCCAGCACCAACGGTGAGTCCGCCCTCACGGATAGCAAACTTAGAACCTTTCTCGAGTGCTACAGGAGTTATCAGTTCTACATCCATGTTAACATTGTCGCCTGGC
>PVBE011499012.1_pt1 | contig 72886 bp, 60 predicted proteins | sample 1631181 | NCBI WGS metagenome assembly PVBE01 (sample SAMN08397723, study PRJNA350692) | Marine metagenome, whole genome shotgun sequencing project. | isolation source: water | place: Pacific Ocean | collected 2012-04
CTCCCGCCGGAAGCCCTGCAGGACGATGTGGATCTTCTCTTCTGGGGGGTACTTCCTTCGGGTGGCCGATCGAACCTGACGAACGAATCGCTTGGTGTCCTGGCTTCGCTCTTGTGCGGCTAGGTTCTTATCTTCTGTGTTCTCGATCGCTGCTGCTCCTTCCCTGGGGACATTCTATCCCCCTGTCAGGAGCTCGCTTTATCTACCGACTGTCTCTATTAATTTCAAGCCCAAATGTCTCCCACTTTCGCTGACGGTCTACACGGCGAGCCGGTCGTCGCCGGGTCGATGCCAGCGGCGACCGAGGAGACTGCAATCGAAGAGCCGGCCGGTTACGTCGAAGACGCGGATGACGTCGCCGAGTTCGAGCAGACTGACGCCGAAAATTGCGAGAACGAACAAGTTTCGACTGACGCGGGCGAGTCCGTATCGGAAGACGAGCCCGAAGCATTCACGGAACCGGCAGCCCAAGAAGAGGCTGTTGCTGCTGTCGCGTACGAGCCCGTGGCGTCCGCAGAGCTGGAGTCCGACGAAGAGTTCGAGATCGAAACAGAAGACGACGAAGTTGGCGATTCCGACGATCCGTCGGAACTGTTCGCCGGATCGCTTTCGAATGACGACGACAACAGTTCGGACGACTCCACGGACGTCTCCGACCTCTTCGCCAACTTGGACACCGACGACGACGATGAAGACTCCGTCGACATCCTCGTGGAGCTCGACTCCGAAGACGCTGCCGAGGGCACGCTGGACGCATTCGCGGAACTCGACACCGACGGCTTCGACGAGAACGCCGCGTAAGCACAAGCACAGGCAAGCCTGAAACCCGAGAGGGGCCCCAACGAGGGCCCCTCTTTTGCGTCCTGAGATTGACGTTTGGAGCCGGACCTCGTCACTGTGTATGTCGCGCGACAGGTCAAATGCGAGCGCGACGTACGGGCCCTTAGCCGTTTTCGCGTGCTTCTTCCTGGAGCTCGTACAGCTTCGTAATCGCTTCGAGCGGGGTCATAGACGTCACATCCAGGCCGAGAAGCTTGTCGACGGCCGATGAATTCATCGTCAGCAGCGGCAGTTGGTTCGGCGGAGGGTGGCTGTTTCGGCGGCGTTTTGTCGTTGGTTCGATCTCCATCTCCGCCTCGAGATCTCGGAGCACCTCCCACGCCCTGTTCACGACGCTGCCTGGCAGTCCCGCGAGTTGCGCCACGTGGACGCCATAGCTCTTGTCCGCGCCGCCTGGAACGATACGTCGCAGGAAAACGATGTTCCCGCCGTCCTCCGACACTGCGACGTTGAAATTCTTTACTCTGGGCAGCACTTCCGACAACTGGGTTAGTTCGTGATAGTGAGTCGCGAACAGGGTCTTGCAGCCCAGGCGCGGGTGGTTGTGGATATACTCGGCGACGGCCTTCGCGATGGCTAGACCGTCGTATGTGCTGGTCCCTCGTCCGATCTCGTCTAGAATGATCAACGATCTGTGGGTCGCGTGATTCAATATCGCCGCGGTTTCGACCATCTCGACCATGAACGTCGACTGTCCCACGGCGAGATCGTCCTGCAAACCGACGCGGCTGAATATCCGGTCGACGAGTCCGATGGTCGCCGATTCAGCGGGTACGAAGCTGCCGATCTGCGCCATCAGAACGGCCACGGCCACTTGTCGGATGTAGGTCGACTTGCCGGCCATGTTGGGGCCGGTAATCAGAGCGAGTTGGGCATCGGAATTCGACAACCGTGCGTCGTTCGGGACGAAGCCGCCCGGGTCCAGCATCCGCTCGACCACGGGGTGTCGTCCTTGCTTGAGGTCTATCGCATCTCCTTCGTTCAAAACGGGGCGCACGTACCCCTGTCGTGACGCAACCTCGGCCAGTGAGCAGAACACGTCTGTCCGAGCCAGCATTTGGGCGGTGGACAGTATGGCGACAGCTTGATCCGCCACTTGCTGGCACACGGTCCGGAAAACCGAGCGCTCCAATTCGCTGACGCGTTCTTGCGCGCTCAGGATCTGCGATTCGTACTCCTTCATCTCGGGCGTGATGTATCGCTCTCCGCCCACCAGCGTCTGCCGCCGTACGTAGTCGTCCGGCACGGATCCGACATTCGAATGGCTGACCTCAATGTAATAACCGAAGACCCGGTTGTAGCCGACTTTGAGCGACTTGATCCCCGTCCGGTCGCGCTCGCGTTGCTGGAGCCTGGCGATGTATTGCTGAGCCGACGACGTCGACTCACGTATCTCGTCCAGATCCGGAGAGAATCCGGTCCTGATGGTCTTGCCGTCGCCCACGGCGAGCGGAGGATCCAATTCGATCGCGTCCTCGATCAAGCAGATTGTCTCTGCATGGTCGCGAATTCCGGCGGTCAATACGGCGACTTGTTGGGCGTCTTCGTCCTCGTTCAGAAGCTCCTTCAGGAACGGGGCGTTCGCCAGACTCGACGCCATGGACACCAGGTCCCGCGGAGACGCGGAGACGCTTCGCACGCGATTGAGCAGGCGTTCCAGGTCCGCGACCGGCTCTAGCAGCGCTAGAACACGCTCCCTGCGCAACGAGCTTCGATGGAACCAGGCAACGGCTTCCTGTCGCTCTTCCAGCTCCGCCAGGATCAGCAGCGGTTGCCCGATCCATTTCCGAAGCAAACGACCGCCCATCGCCGTTTCGGTTCTGTCCAGCACGGTGTACAGCGACGCGTTTCGCGACGCCCATCGGCCGCCTTCGTAGAGCTCCAGATTACGCCGGGTTTGCGGATCCAGCACCATGTACGAGGCCGTCGAATAGGTGTGCAGGGAAGTTATCAGGCCAAGCGCGCCTTTCTGCGTCCTGCGTACGTATTCGATAATGGCGCCCGACGCCCGGATCGCGAGCGGGAGATTGTCGCACCCGTACGCCTCCAGCGACGCCACGGCGAAGTGTTCGAGCAGAGTCTCCTTGGTCCATTCAGCGTCGAACACCTCGGATTCGACCCTTGTGACGGTTGATGTGGACTCGTCGACCGACAGATCGAAGTCGTCGGCGACCAGGAGTTCGGCGGGGTCGAGCCTAGCGAGTTCCACTTGAAGGTGCTCTAGATCGAACTGGCTTGTCGCGAACTCGCTGGTCGTAATGTCGACGTATGCGATTCCGGCGCTGTCACCGTCGACGACCATCGATACGAGGTAGTTGTTGGCTTTGACTTCCAGCAGCGCATCTTCGACCACGGTCCCTGGGGTCACGACGCGGACAACTTCGCGGTCGACGATGCCCTTGGAGGCGGCCGGATCGCTGACCTGTTCGCATATCGCCACCTTGTGGCCCTTTTTCATCAAGCGGGCCAAGGCGGAGTCCAGCGCGTGGTGTGGTATGCCGGCCAGCGGTATTCGCTTGCCCTGTCCCATCTCGCGAGAGGTCAGCGCGATCTCCAACTCACGGGACAGTTTATGGGCGTCTTCATCGAACGTCTCGTAGAAATCGCCCATGCGAAACAAGAGGATGGCATCCTCGTGCTGCTTCTTTATGCGGAGATATTGTCTGCGGCCTGGAGTGGTCATACGGTCGGGCCTCGGTGGTTCTCGATCATATCATGTTGCGCGCTTCTGACGACACGTCCGGGACATCGAGCTAGGCCGAGAACAAGCGATTACGACGAAAAGAGAAAGGGTCCGCGATTGGCGGACCCATTGATGTTCGAAATCAAGCGGACGACACTAGTCGTCTTTCCAGAAGCGCTCCTCAAGAACGTCGAATCCGCGCGGATTCATCCGATCCTTCACGTCCTCAATCATGCTGGGGTTGCCGCAGGCGTAGATGAGGGTGTCTTCCGGAGCCAAGCTCCAGTCGGCAACGTATTTTTCCACGATCGTGTTTACTCGGCCGGTCTCCCCCCGCCAGTGGGAATTCCGCCTCTCCTTTGGCCTCGAGACGGTTGGGACGAATGTAACCAGATTCGGGAAAGCGGCTGCGATTCTCCGGAACTCGTCGTCGTATGCCAGCTCGTCGGTGTAGCTCGCCCCGAAGAGCAAGTAGAAACGGTGTCCCTGTGCATTGTCGTAGAGGTACTGACGCGGGATGCTGATGTACGGAACAACACCCGTCACGGTCGCGACAAAAACTTGCACCGGGTAGTTTGGATCGAAGGTGAATATGCCCTTTGCTCGAGGACGGATGGTGACTCGGTCACCGGTTTTCAATCGGTGGAGCAGAGGTGTCAGGTTGCCGTCCGGAGGAGGCACCGACTCGATGAACAGTTCCAACGTCTCTTCAAACGGCGCCGATACAATCGAATACGCTCGCTCGATCCCATTGACGCCAAGTGTGCAATACTGGCCTGCTTTGAATGTATAGCCCTCGGGCTTGGTTGCCCACATCAGCCAGAGGTCGGAGGAAATCTACTGTCGCTTGAGCACGGTCGCGGTGGCCAATGTCGGCTGTGCTCGTCTCGGTTCGGTTGTCAAACGTACCTCCTAAATGGCAGTTCTTTTCATGATGCCAGTTGTGGCGCGACGATAGAAGGGTGATGCCTCGGGTTTTGCGTTCCGTCACGAATTCCTCACACGACCCTCACGTATGATGGACCATGCGGGGACAACATAATCTTGGATTGACGCTGGGCGCACCGAACCTGCCCGTCGAGGGTTGGTTGGTGGGTGACGCTGCCGCGGACCTCGAATCAGTCGGTCGTGGAGACCTTTGCGACTCGAGCTGGAGCCAGCGGGAGTTTGGGAGCGTTTAGCATCGGGTCTGGGTCGCCGCTGTGCTCCAACTCGGAGATAAGCGGCCCGAAGAGCGTTGTCAGATTGACGATCCCTGGTTGCGTTCCTGTTATTTCGGCGACGCCCGCAAAGGCTTCGTACGCCGTTTCGACTTCCACCTGGTCACCCACGGAAATGCCGAGCATCGACGCGTCGAATGGATGAAGCCGTATCGTCTCTCGACGGCTGACCGTGTTCATCCGACCCTTCTCGACAATTTCCACATCAACTTCTGATTGATTCAACACCCTGCCACGGGCCAGCAACAACGGGTATTCGGCGTCTTCATGGTCAGTGGCTTCGGTCAACGTCATGTCGACCAGAGTCCCTTTCCTGGAATCCAGACTGCTGGCGTACAGATACGGCGTGTCGACCATGTCCGCTGCCAGGCAAGGCCATTGGAGGCCGCCGCCCGCGAGCCGTTCGAACGACATTCCACCATACACGGCTACAGCGCCGTTGATTTCGTCGAATATTTGAGATTCCTCTTGAAACTCGAACCCATCGGCTCCCATGCGTGTCGCAATTTGACTGATGATTCGCCAGTCGGCGTCTTCATCGCCTTTCGGTCCGAGCGCCGGGCGCAAAAGCTGGACGCGTCTTTCGAGATTCGTATACGTCCCGCTTCTCTGCGCGAATGTCATCGACGGCAGGACGACGTCCGCGATGTCGGTGAGCTCGCTCGCGAAAGTGTCGTGGACGATGAGGAACTCAAGCTTGCGCATCGCCTCGCCGAGACCGCCGAGCGCTCCGTTCGTGAAATCGGGATTGTTGCCGATGATCTGAGCGGCCTTCACCGTTCCGGCACGAATTGCTGAAGCCAGATCCAGCGCCCCAATTCCGGACTCTGCCGGTATCGTCATATTCCACGCCTGCCCCAAGTTGTACCTGGCGGCGTCCGAAGAGACCGACTCGTGACCGGGAAGAAGGTCGGGCGCACAGCCCACGTCCATCGAGCCTTGGTCGTTGGCGCCCACCGGAAGCGGAACCAACCCGGAAGATTCCCTTCCCACGTTTCCGGTGACCAGGGCGAGGTTGACCAAGGATCGGACGCACTCTTCGCGCTTTTCTCGCGGGAGCGTTTCCAGGGCGTAAAGTATGGCGGCAGGCTTCCCTGCGGCGAACTCTCTTGCCGCAGCCCGAATCTCTGCTTGCGGCACCCCGGTGACGCGTTCAACCTGTATCAAGTCGAAGCCCCAGATCGAGTTGCGGAACCCGCTCGTATTCTCGCACGAGTCGGACATGAAATCGTGATCGTCCAGCGACTCGTCCAGGATCACCCTGACGATCCCGCCGATCAAGGTTGCTTCGGACCCGGGTTTCGGCTTGAGCCAGACGGCGGCGTGCCGAGCGAGCTCGGTCTCGCGCTGATCGACGACGATCAACTTTGCCGATCCTTGATTCACGGCTTTCTTGATCGGGACAGCCACGACGTTTTGCTCTTCGGTCATATTGGACGACACGACGAGGAACCGTGCGGCGTTTTCCAGCTCCCAGATCGAGTTCGTAGCGGCTGGATGCCCGAGCTGCTCCTGCAGCGGTCTCACCAACTCGGGCCTGGTGTTGGAGGAGACGTCGACGTTGTTGGATCCCATGACGGTTCTGACGAACTTCTGGGCGACGTAGCTGTCTTCGTTCGTGCCCCTGGGCGACGCCAAGAGCGCATAGTCGCCGGTTTTGTATTGCGCCAATCGCTCCGCGATCAGATCGAGCGCCTCGGGCCACGAAGCCTCCTCGAGCTGGCCGTCGCGCCGGATCATGGGCTTCGAGACCCTGTCCTCGCGGTTGACGAAGTCCAGGCCGAACTTGCCTTTGAAGCAGGCCTGCCCTTGATTCGCCGCGGCATGCCGATCCGGTATCGCTCTGATCAGACGATTTCGGTCGTCGATCTCCAGTGTCATCTTGCAACCGACAGGGCAATGCGGGCAGATCGTTGTGTGCCGTTTGGTGGCTTTGGCCCACTTGTTGTTCCGCTCCGTCAGAGCACCGGTTGGGCAGACATCGATACACGCGCCGCAGAACTCGCACCCGGACTCCAGCAACGATGTGCCCTGAGACGTTCCGATCAGGCTTCGCCCGGACCTTTGCTGGAGCGTCAATGCAGTGTCGCCCCGGATCTCGCTACAGACCCTCACGCACCGCACACAAACGATGCAAAGGTTCATGTCCATGTCCCAGAGCGGATCTTTGACCTGCAGGGGCAGGTGACGGTTGTTGTACGTCAGCGACGTGTCCATCTCCATTTGGAGATATCGCACCGTGTCTTTGAGCTCGCACCGTTCGTTCATCGGGCAGGTAACGCACCGGTCTTTGACGGCGACGTGGCGCAGGCAAACGTCCGACGGTCCGCAAAGGTCGATCCGGTGGCAATTTAGACACCCATGGGGATGCTCTGAAAGCACCAAATCCATGATCCCGCCTCGGAGGTTGTCCACTTTCGGGGAGTGGGTCGTGACCTCCATCCCGTCCGCCGCCGGCGTGGTGCAGGATGCCGGCATGCCGGGCGGGCCGCCTTCGATTTCGACGACACACATTCGGCAGGCGCCGTAAGGTTTCATGCCTGGGTAGTAGCAGAGGTAAGGGATGTACATCCCTGCGTCCATTGCGGCTTGGATGATCATCTTGCCCGACTGAGTCTTGACTTCCTTGCCGTCAATCTTCAGCGTGATCTCATCTGCCATTGTTGTCTCCAGGTATGAAATCGGTGGCGTAAGGTCTCGTGTTCACCGGAACCAGCTTCGGTCCGAGGCAACTTCCGGTGGGACATCGTCGCTCCTCGATATGGGCGGTGAAGTCCGCTTCGAAGTGAGTTATAGCCGACCTGATCGGGCCGAAGCCGAGTTGCCCGTGGCCGCACAGCGACCCGGACTCGACCGTGGCCCCGACGTTTCGCAGGAGGTCCATGTCTCCCGGCCGGCTCTCACAGTTGGCGATTCGCTCGACGATCTCCAGCATGTGCTCCATCCCCAGTCTGCATGGGAAGCACTTTCCGCAGGACTCAAACTGGCAAAACGCCACCAACACACGGGTGAGGTCGACGGCGCAGACGTCTTCGTTGCCGACGATTATCCCGCCCGATCCGAGGATCGCTCCCGCCGCTCTCATCTCGTCGAAGTCGAGGTGAACCGACATGCTCTCGTCCGAGAGCACGCCGCCCAGCGGCCCGCCGGTCTGTAGCAGTTTGAGATTCTTGCCGTTCGGAACGCCGCCGCCGAGATTATTGACGACCTCGTCCAAAGTCAGGCCCATCGGCACTTCGTAGAGGCCGGGGTACGTTATGTCGCCGGTGAGGCAAAGAATGGCGGTGCCGGTGCTGCGGTTGACGCCAATCGATGAGAACCACTCCGCGCCTTTGATGATAATCTCAGGCGCGTACGAAAGAGTCTTGACGTTGTTGATGGTGGACGGCTTCCCCCAGACTCCGAATGCGGCAGGGAAGGGGGGGCGGAATCGCGGTTGCGACCGATGTCCCTCGATCGCCTCCATGAGGGCCGTCTCCTCGCCCGCCACGTAGGATTCGCCGGTTAAAGCGACCTCGATGTCGAAGCTGAAGTCAGTCCCGAGGATGTTGTTGCCGATCAATCCGAGCTCGTAGGCCTGTTCGATCGCTTTCTCGGTACGATCAATGGGGCCGTCGTGACCGTGTCTGATGAAGACGATGCCGTTGGAAGCTCCCGCCGCGTATCCGGCAATCAGCAAGCCTTCGAGAAGCGTATGTGGGTCGCTTTCGAGGATGCCTTTGTCGTTGTATGCGCCCGGGTCGCCCTCTTCGCAGTTGGCGAGAATGTACTTTGGCGGTCCGGGGGCCCTGACCATGAAGCTCCATTTGACGCCCGCTGGGAACGCCGCGCCGCCACGACCCCGGAGTCCGGAGTCTGTGACCCGCTTGATGACGTCCTCTGGCTGCATCTCCCTGATCGCTTTGTCGATGGCAGCGTAACCGCCTCGGGCGATGTACTGGTAGATGTCCCCGGGCGCCGTGTGGCCCGCGTTGCGCAGTGCGATTCGCTGCTGGGCCTGCATCCGGGGCGATTCATTCAGATCGGGAACTCCGTCAATCGCGGTTTCGCCCAGATACGCAAATGCTTGTTCTGTCGGGACGATGTCGTTGATCAGATACGACTCGACGATGCCCGGAACGTCTTCGGGAGTGACGTTGCTGAAGAAAAGACGAGAAGCGCCGGGTTTCTGGATGTCGATCAGGGGTTCGGCGTAGCACAAGCCGAGGCATCCGACCTCGTCGATGATCGCTGGAACGTCGCGATTGCGAAGCTCGGCGTTGAGGGCGTCGATCACTTGATATACGCCCGCGGCATGTCCGCACAAAGCCGTTCCGACCCTGATCCAGGGCCGTTCGCCGGACGTCAGCCTCTGCCATCTTTCGTCGGCAGTCTTCTTGATCTCTTCGTAACCCGGCATCCCGCCTCTGAGTAGCTGATTATGCCCTGGTTGTAACCTGTAGTTGGATTCCTGGCCGATTTAGTATTGGCCTGCCACGTCAGTGCACCGTGTCACCCGCACGCCGATAGTCGAACTCAATCTGGTTGTTGAATCTGACGGATTCGTTCGGCTGCCGAGTCGGGGGTCAGCCGCCCGGTCAGGTGGTGATCGACGCTTATGACAGGCGCCTGCGAACATGCGCCCAGGCATGTGTTGAATTTGAACGAAATTTCGCCGGATTCGGTCTCGCCTTCGCCCTCCAAGCCCAACTCGCCCAGAACTCTTTGGAGAACCCAAGCCGCACCCTGAAGGTGACACGTCGGCCCCCAACAAACCTCGACCGCGTGCTCACCAGGCGGCGTGAATCTGAAGTTGGTGTAGAAGGACGCGACTCCCCAGACTTCGTTGATGGTGGTGTCCATCATCGACGCCACCTCGTTGATGGCTTCGTCGGGAAGGTATCCCAATTCGTCTTGAGCGGCTAACAACGATGAGAGGACAGTGACGGTGGGTCGGCGTTGGTTGTTGATGGCCTCGATCAGCCGTGCTTTGTTCTCGTCGCTCAATGTGGGCAACAGCGCATACCTCGTGGGCCTGCAAAATCGATCACAATGATACCATACGCCCCAATCCGCGACAACGGAATTATGCCTGATCGAAAATCGGAACCTTAACTGCACGTGCGTCCTTCGATTCGCACGCCTGGAGGCGAGATGCAATACCGCACAATAAAGTTTGAAAAGCGCGACAAAATCGCAGTGCTGACGCTGGATCGACCAGAAAAGATGAACGCGCTCAGCGCTGAGCTGCTTGACGAATTCACATCGGCGTTGGACGAAATCGAAACTGATCACGACATCCGTGTGCTGATCGTGACCGGGTCAGGCAGGGCGTTCTCAGCCGGGTTCGATCTGACGCCCACCGTGGGCCATGGCGAAAATCGCCCGGCAACCGCGAACTGGGACGCGACGCACAAGGCTCCGAGGGCGATCATGAAGCTATGGAACCTTCGACAGCCTACGATAAGCGCTGTCAACGGCCATGCGCTCGCCGCCGGCAACGTTCTCGCAATGACGGCGGATATCGTGATAGCGTCGGAGAACGCCACGTTCGGCGAGCCGGAGATCCGGCACGTGGCGCCCTCGCCAGCGGTCCTGCTGCCGTACATGATCCCGCTGAGGCATCTTCACTGGCTTTACTACACGGGCGACACCATCGACGCACAGACGGCCGAAAAATGGAACATGGTGAATCGCGTCGTGCCCTTGGAGAAGCTGATGGCCGAGGCGACGGCTGCTGCTGCTCGAATAGCCGCGGCGCCTGCATACGCCAGCCAGATGATGAAGCGCAGCATCAAAACAACATACGACAAGATGGGGTTCGCCGACGCGTTCGAGCACCACTTGACGCTTCGAATGATCGAACAAATGGCGCCCGACGTTCCCGAAAAAGAGGCGCTGAACGAAATCCGCCAGGAATTCGGCCTGCAGATGTTCCTCGAAGCCCGAGACGGCCCGTTTCGTTAGGCCGACCGAATTCGCTGACGGCGAGCCTGCCGCATCAACTGCGTTTTGCCCTGAGCTCTACGCTCCGGCCGATTCCTCGGTTGCTGGGTCTCCGACGCCAACCACCGCCAATCGCAATTCGTCGAGCTGAGACTGCTCGACAGGGCCTGGAGCGCCGAAAAGCGGGTCGACCGCGCTCTGCGTCTTGGGGAACGCGATCACGTCGCGGATGTTGTCTCGGTTGGTCAGCACCATGAGGAGCCTGTCGATGCCCGGCGCCATGCCGCCGTGTGGCGGCGCGCCGTACTCGAACGCTGTCAGCAGCTGTCCGAAGCGCTGCTGGACCTCCTCAGCCGAGTAGCCAAGAACCTTGAAGACACGCTCCTGCAGCGCTCTGTCGTGGATTCTGATGCTGCCGCTGCCCAGTTCGACGCCGTTGCCGACGAGGTCGTAACACGTGGCGATTACACAGCCCGGATCGGTCTCCAGGTATTGTTCGAACCCTTCTTTAGGGGACGTGAACGCATGGTGCATCGCGTCCCATTTACCCTCATCGTCGTTGTACTCGAACAGCGGGAAGTCGACGACAAATGCCAGCGACAGGTCGTCCGGGTCGGTCATCTCGAGTCGCGCGCCCATCTCGTTGCGAAGGGCGCTCAAAGCGACGTTTGTGGACTTGGCGGCCCCTGCCACGATCAAGATCATGTCGCCCACGTTGGCGCCGGTCCGTGTCGCGATCTCTTTGACCTGCTCCAACGTCAGGAACCGGGCCGCCGCCGACCGAACTTGGTCCATCGTGAGGTCGCTGACCAGGCCCGGTTCGCCGTTGAGCGAGATCGTTATCAGGCCCAGCGCCCCGCGCGATTTGGCGAAGTCGATCAACTCGTCGACCTGACGCCGGGTATACGAAGCGCATCCGGGAGCGGAGAATCCTTTGACGACGCCTCCGCCGTCCACCGCGCCCTGGAACACCCGGAACTCCGTCTGCGGGGCCAGGTCGCTGAGGTCGGCCATCTCCATGCCGAACCTTAGGTCGGGTTTGTCTGTGGCGAAACGTTTCATCGACTCTTCGTACGTCAAACGGGTGAACGGCTTCGCGAGACGTTTTTGCGGCGTCACCTCCTCGACGAGCTCGGTGTAAAGCTCTTCGAACAGATTCAGCACGTCGTCCTCTTCGACGAAGCTCATTTCGAGGTCAAGCTGAGTGTGCTCGGGTTGTCGGTCGCCTCTGGGATCTTCGTCCCGGAAACAACGCGCGATCTGAAAGTATTTTTCGACGCCGGACACCATCAGAAGCTGTTTTAGCTGCTGAGGCGACTGGGGCAGGGCGTAGAACTGCCCCGGATACAACCTGCTCGGAACCAGGTAGTCACGTGCACCCTCGGGCGTGCTCTTTATGAGTATCGGCGTCTCGACTTCAAGAAAGTCCCGCTTGTCGAGAAAGTCGCGGATGAACTTCACGACGCGGTGTCGCAAGATCAGAGTGTCCCGCATGCTGGCGCGCCTGAGATCAATGTACCGATACTGCAATCGGACGAGCTCGTCGACTTCGGACTCCTCGTTGACATAGAACGGAGGAGTGAGAGACTCGTTCAGCACGGTTGCGCCGGTGGCTACGACCTCTATGGCGCCGGTCGGAATGTTCGGGTTTTCGGTGCCCTCGGGTCGTGGCGCGACTTCGCCTTGAATCTGGACGACCCATTCACCCCGGAACGAGCCTGCGGTCTCGTGGGCCTCAGGGGCGGTTTCCGGGTTGAACACAACCTGGGCTACGCCTTGGCGGTCTCGCAAATCGATGAAGATCAGGGCGCCGTGGTTTCGTCGCCTATGCACCCACCCGGCGAGCGTGACTTTTTCGCCGACGTGCTCCGGTCCCAAATCTCCGCAGTTGATGGTCTTCAACAAAGCCGTGAGTCCTCCGATGCTGTCGACCGTGACACACACGGATTCGCGGTCCACAAGAGTGGCTACATGATAGAGGGGATGGCAGGCGTCGCGCAACGGGACCGCTGGAAATAGGCCGCGCTGGTTCAGGCGCGAAACTTGGGATGGCGGAACCTGCGAATTCGACCCGTGCGGCTAGAACGCCGAAATGTCGCGGATGGTCTTTTTGATCGCCAAGTTCATGAAGGCTTCGCTCCGGCTCACGCCGGCAATAGGGCCGATTTTTCTGCTTAGAAACGAACCCAGCTCTTCAGATGAAGCGACCGCGACCCAGGCGAAGATGTCGTACCCACCCGTGGTGACGACAAGCCACGAAACCTCGTTCAATTCGGCGATCGCTTCGGCGACCTCGTCGATCATTTGTGGCTCCGCTTGGATTCCAATCAAAGCTTCGGATTTGTAGCCCATCGGTCTTGGGTCAACGAGGGCCACGATTTTGATGAACCCTTCGTCCATCAAACGTTTGAGGCGTCTTCGCACCGTGCCTTCGATCACCGCCGCCCCCTGGCGATTCCGGCATTCGAGGTTTTCCCATCCATTTGAAGGATGGATATCATACGGGCATCCGTTGCATCCATTCGTTCCCCTCAAGGGGTTGACCATCCCAAAGGGGATATTACAAGCAGCGACGCACAGTGTCAATGCGCCAAACACGCTTTCAACAATGCGGGAGATGGCTGAGTATACACTCCTGATGCACTAAACCGCCTCGTCAAATACTCATTTCAAACGATAATCGGAAGGAAGTGCATTGTAGGGAATAGCTCGAAATGACACCTGGTTGGCACGAAACGAAATGATGCGATATCAAGTGACGTCTACACACGTACGTCGCCTAAATCGGCATGTCAATTCAAGAATGACAGTTCGTTTTCAGGGCAGGATTATCGGAAATGCCGACGAATATCGTGATCGGCGGCGGACCGGTCAGAACCGTGTGACGGCCATGTAGAAGCCAACGCCAGAAGCAAGCAACGGCATGGTGGAGAAAGTGACCCCGGTGAACAAAGTCGCGAGGGTAATCGCGACAAACATCGATCCGCCCGCGACGATCTTGAGTTTGCGACCGCGCTTCCGATTTGTCGCAAAACTGATTGCTTCACCCACGAGGTAACCCAGTGCCACGATCAATGCCATGTAGACGATCGCGTTTAAGAATAGATACGTCAAGAAGACAACGATCGCCCCGCCGACGATCGCGAGCCCGGCCCCGACCGCGATCGCGCGGGCCAGATACGCGCCAGTTACGTCGTACGTGGGCACCGGCCGAACTTGGGCGCAATCGGGACACCGAACGCCGACCGGCGCGTGGACCAGGCATCGCGGGCAGATCGCCTCTCCGCATCGTCCGCAAGACAGATTCGTCTCCGTGGTGGGGTGCCGAACGCAATAATCAGCGTTGCTCATTCCGTGCCTGCCTCGTGCATCCGTCGGGAGAACGCGTGCCTGTAAGACGGATCGTGATTAGTCTAATCATCGTCCGGTGGTTCTCAAACGAAAAACCACTCTACCTCATTCACCCGTTCGGCGCTCGACGGGTCCAGCTCGTGCGATGCGAAACGTCGCGGTCCCACAGTAAACGATACGTCAAGACTTGCAGCAATGGATGGCTTGACGCCGGCGCCTCCCCGTTCGCGATGAGCCGCTTGGCAACAAGGATGATCACGATGGCGATCGCCATCGCGATTACTTCCGAGGGCCGATCGAACACCGCGGTCAAAACGGGCAACGTGATCATCGCAATCAGGGTCCAGAAACCAGTGTCTCGGAAGATCAGCCTACCGATCACGCCGATGACGAGGCCCAAAACCAAGGCTTCTTGCCACAACCCGAATCCGATGCATACGCCCATCGCGGTGGCTACGCCTCGTCCTCCGGTGAATCTCATGAACGGAGACCAGTTGTGGCCGAGCACGGCGACGAGGCCAGCGGCAACTTGGATGCCCAACGACAGGTCCAGCAGCTTCGCTATGACGACCGGCAAAGTGCCTTTGGCGAAGAAGTCGAACGTGCCAATGATAATCCCGGTCAGCAACCCGACGTGTTCGATGACGTTGGTAGCGCCGGCATTTCCGGACCCGTGCTCGCGTATGTCCAGGCCAGTAATGTGTCGGGTAGCGAGATAGGCCAACGGCAGGGCCCCCAGCAGGAATGAACCCGCGATCAGCAGAATCGGCTCGATCACGTGCGCCGCCGATCAGCCCGAGGAAGTCGCTTGGCCGCGAAATCTCTTCGCATGTTGGTTGTCCTGTAGTCCAGCCCGTGCAGAGCGCTGTCGATGGCCGTCGATCGGAGCTGAGAGAGTCAATCCGGTCGCCCCGCTGTCTCTTGCTTCAACGCTGTCAGCCTCTCGAACGCTGTCAGCCTCTCGATCGTGGAAATCGGAGGACCCACTGTCCCCGGTTCTGGTTCACCAGGGTTTCCGGAGGCGTGATAATCGCTGCCACCGCATGGAATGAGATCGAGGTCATCGGCCAGACCTTTCAGGTAGATTACTTGATCTTCGGTGTAGTCGCCGTAGAACACCTCCATGCCGACCAAACCTTCGCCTTTGAGAGCCGAGAGCGTGTCGCGAAGGTCGACGACCCCGCCGCGGGATGATTTAACTTCCGAATATGTCGGATGGGCCATCACTGGCAGTGCGCCGTTTTGGACGAGCATCGCGACGGCGCCTTCCGGCGTTAATTTGGGCCTTTCGACGTACGCAATGCCATCTCGGCCAAGATAGCGATCGAACGCTTCCTTCGGGAATTTGACGTACCCGGCCTCCACCATCGCTTGAGCGACGTGAGGTCTCCCGATCGAGCCGCCGTCTGACAACTTCTGCACGCGTTCCCACGAGATTTCGACCCCAACCTCACTCAGTTTCTCCACCATCAACCTTCCCCGGTTGAACCGCCCGTCTCGGAACCGAGACAAGGTGGCTTGCAATTCGGGGTCCTCGCGATCGATGAAATATCCGAGCATGTGGATCTCCGAGCCCGGGATGTCCGTGCTGAGCTCGATGGCTGGGATGATCGTCAACTCAGGGTGCGCCTCCGCTGCCTTCAACGCCTCGGACAATCCTTCGGTGGAGTCGTGGTCGCTAATTGCAATGTTCTTGAGACCCCGTGACGCGCACAGGTCGACGAGTCGAGTCGGCGTCAATGTACCGTCAGAAAACGTAGTGTGAAGATGTAGGTCGACCTCGAAGTTCGCAGACACGGTCAATTCTTTCCACTCGCTTGGTTATGCAGGTTCGATTCAGTTTGGGTTGATGTCAAACAGCGCCGCATCCGCGTTGGGTTGGCAAATTGGAAGGGAGACCGCATCGATCACGGGCGCTGTCCGTGACCGTGGTCGATCATGCGACAGGGTGCGTTACGAACAGCGAAGCCGCCACTTCCGAGGCCCGGCGACTTTTGCGGCAATCATTCGCCACAATCTGCCAGCGGTACTCAATGGAGGGCGGCATCCACTTCAGGTCGCCCTTGGCACAGCCATCAGCGAGCGTATTCTACCGAACGGCTCTCTCGGATGACCATGACTTTGATCTGTCCCGGATACGTCAAGTTGGTTTCGATCTTCTTGACGATGTCGCGTGCCATCTTCGATGCGGAGGCGTCGTCGATGGCTTCAGGTTGGACCATGACACGGACCTCACGGCCAGCCTGGATCGCGAAGCATCGCTCAACGCCGTCGAAATCTCGCGCGACTTGTTCGAGGGCTTCGAGACGCTTCATGTAGTTCTCAACGGTGTCTTTGCGGGCTCCAGGGCGCGCCGCGCTGATCGCGTCGGCTGCCGCGACGATGAATCCTTCGGTGCTGCTCATTACGTCGTCGTGGTGCTCTGCTATGCAGGCGCACACGTTCTTTGCCACGTCGTTTCGGGCGGCGACATCAGCGCCGATCTCGGCGTGCGGGCCTTCCACCTCGTGTGTGAGGGCTTTGCCCAGATCGTGCAGCAGCCCGCCTGTCTTGGCCAGTTTGACGTTCGCTCCGATTTCCGCCGCAATCATGCCGGCGATGTGGCACACCTCAAGCGAATGTTGGAGCACGTTTTCACCGAAGCTGTATCGGAACTTGAGCCGTCCCAGCAGCTTGACGACCTCGGGGTTCAACCCGCGGACGCCGGCGTCGAACACCGCTTCTTGTCCCGTTTTCCAGATCGAGTCTTCAACTTCCTTTTCAGATCTTTTGACCATCTCTTCGATACGCGCTGGATGAATTCGCCCATCCGCGATGAGTTTCGTGACAGCCACCCTGGCCACCTCGCGGCGAACAGGGTCGAAGCATGACAGTGTCACGGCCTCGGGCGTGTCGTCGATTATCATGTCAACACCGGTGTTTTTTTCGATCGCTCGTATGTTCCGCCCTTCGCGGCCGATCAGACGACCTTTCATGTCGTCAGAGGGTAGGGGCACTGTGGTAAGTGTGATTTCCGAGACCACGTCAGCGGCCATCCGCTGGATGGATGTGGCGATTACGCGAGCGCTCGTCTCTTGAGCCCGCTCTTCGGCTTCCTGCTCCATATCGCGATAACGGAGTGCGATGTCGTGCTGGATCTCGTCTTCGGCGCGACGCATGAGGATGTCTTTGGCCTCATCTATAGAGAACTCGGCGACCTCCTCGATTTTGATCACCACCTCTGCTTTCAGAGACTCAAGCTCTTCCTGCGTCTGCTCCGCGTGGAGTTCCTTCTCCCTTAACGATCGCTCCCGTTTCTCCATATTGCCGGATCGCCGATCCAAATTTTCCTCTCGGTTCGAGAGTCTTTGTTCGGACCGATTCAGGTCCGATCGTCGTTCGCGGATTTCGGTCTCGCCCTCAGATCGTAGCTTCAGGGCCTCTTCCCTGGCTTCGACGACGATCCCTCGGCTCTCTTCTTTGGCCACATCCACGAGCCGCTGAGATTCGGTTTCGGCCTCACCTACGCGATTCGCGCTTACCACACGCCGGCCCCAAAAGCCGGCTAATACCCCTATTACCAGGCCACCAAGGACGGCGAGCGGCGCAACTATGGCTACGTTGTCCACGCTACTTACCTTCCTTATAGATATATTATGAGGCGTCTCGGCGACGCCCCATTTATAAGCTTATGTTATAGCGGGCAGCGAGGCAGTGTCAAGCAAGCTGGTAGGCTATGAAAACGCTGCCACGTGGCCGGATTCACGCAGGTTTTCGAGTATCCGAGTCATCGAAAAGCGGCGGTTGAGGACGTAGAAATGGACGCCCGGGACGCCGTTGTCCAACAGATCGGACGCCTGGCGGGTCGTGTGTTCGATGCTTATCTGACGCACTGCTTTGTTGTCTGCGCCGTGCTTCTCCAACAACCTGTCCAATTCAGCCGGAACCGACGCCCCGCACATTCCTGTTATTCTTCGAATCTGAGGCGCGCTGAGAATCGGCATTAACCCCGGTATGATCGGCACGCGAATCCCGGCGTTTTTGGCCCTGTCGACAAACGAATAATAATCGTCATTGTCGTAAAACAGTTGCGTGATCAAAAACTCCGCGCCCTGATCCACTTTGAGGCGTGTGTACTTCAAATCAGACTCGAGGTCGGCCGATTCCGGGTGCCCTTCCGGATATGCGGCGGCCGCGAGACCGAACCCGAACCCGCGCTTGATATGATCGATCAAGTCCGAGGCGTGATCGAACCCACCGTCTACCGCGACGAACTCTGATTGTCCTCGAGGGGGATCGCCGCGGAGGGCGATCATATTTTCGATGCCTTCAGCTTCCAGTCGGCGCAAAACCTCGTCCACGAATTCCGACGTTTGGTCTGCGCACGTGATGTGCGCCATGACGGTCAAGCCCGATTCACGTTGCGCGCGCACGGACATTTCCACGGTCATCGCTTGGGTTGAGCCGCCAGCGCCGTAGGTGATCGAAACGAAGTCGGGGTCGTAGGTCTTGAGCGTGTCAATCGTATCGAACAACCTTTTCACGCCAGCGTCATCGGCGGGCGGGAAGAACTCGAAAGACAACGTTCGTTTTGAGTCCAGTATTTGGCGGATCTTCATGGCAAGCCTTGCGCACGTGTATAACGTCGAAACAAACTAGAGGAGGCCGGGAGTCGAGGGCTGACGGGCGTTATGAAAAGTGTAGCATACGGCGGTGGCTAGGCTCGCGGTCAGCGGCCCGACGTTGCGTTCGGCGTGCTTGACAACAGCAAACAGTCGCCGTGATACTGGACTGAGTATCGAACGCCCATGCGCAAGGACAGATGCGTCAAGGCATGGATATTCGTTTGGGAGCGGCGTGCGGATTCTTGTCATATTGATCGGGGGGCTCATTTTTCTGGCTGCGTGCGCCGATGAACCAGCGCCAACACCCGTTCCGCCGACGGCGACGGCCGAACCAACTGTCATTCCGACGGCGACTCCTATTCCGCTGACCTCAACGCCTGTTCCAACGCCCACCGTGACTTCGACGCCGTCTCCCACTGCGACACCGACGGTCACGCCGACACCGACTCAAACCCCTACGCCGCCACCGCCCACGCCCACGCCCGTCTTCGATCCGGGACCGATTATCTTGCCAACGGTTGCCATCCCTTCACGAACCGCGACGCCGACGCCGACCGTGGAAGAATTGCTTTCGAGGAAACTCGACGCCATCGGTTTCAGGGCTGCGCTAGTGCGGGATCTGTCTGGAACCGGTCCCGTGGATCGCGCTATCATCGGCACACAAGAGATGGAGCAGATGCTGTTCGACGATCTTGAAGAGGATCGCGATGAATTGTCAGTTACGCAGAAGCTCTATGAGTTGTTGCGAATCACGGAAGAAGGGACGGATCTAATCGAGTTGCTGTCCGATGTCTACGGCGACGTCGTACTAGGATTCTTCGACACCGAGGACCGCAAACTGTACGTGGTTGGCGACGCGGATGAATTCAACGAGCGAGACGAACTCACGTTCGCGCACGAATACGTTCACGGGCTTCAGCAAGCCCACTACGATATTCGGGCGCTCAGAGAGGCCGTCGAGGACAACGCGGACCAAGCTCGGGCGATTACCGCGATGATCGAAGGCGACGCCACATTGGCGGAGCTGATCTACGAGCTCGAACACTACGATGAAGAACAGCAAGAAGCCGTCAGGGCTTCGTCGGCGGAAGCTGATTTCACGGCCTATCTCGCTGCCCCAACAGTCATTCAGCAGGAGATCGCGTTCCCGTACATCGTGGGACGGTCGTTCATAATCGCTTTGTACCTCGAGAACAATAGCTTCGAGTTGGTTGACGAAGCCTACAACAATCCACCGGTGTCAACCGAGCAAGTTATCCATCCCGAGAAATACGTCGCCGAAGAAGCTCCGGTCGATGTAGAACTTTCTGAGCTCGCGGATTCGTTGGGAAAAGGTTGGACGGAGATTCGCCGCGACACGTTCGGCGAGGCGTTCATCCGCTCGTATCTGACGATGGCGCTTGAGGGAGCGGACTCCGTGGAAGCGGCCGCGGGTTGGGGAGGGGACAGTTTCGCTCTCTACGACGGTCCGGAAGGCGCGACCGCGATGGTCGCGATCACGGCATGGGACACCGAAGCAGATGCAGACGAATTTTTCGACGCTTACCGGCCTCTGGGTCAAGTGCTGGTCGACGGAGAATGGGAAGCAGTTGACGCCAGCCCCGGCACGTTCGCGATCCGCGACGACAGCCGCGAATTCCTGCTAAGCCGTTCCGCCCCGCTGCAGGTGCAATTGGTGATTTCGACGGTCCAAGGCGTTGGTTTGACGGTGCTGGAAGAGATCAATCCGGCTTCGGATCCTGACACTGACTCGGGAGTTGCCACAACGACCGATTCGGGTGTTGCTCCTGTAGTCGATTCCGGGTCCGCCACGACGACCGACTCGGGCGCCGCAACCACGACGGCGTCAGGGACTGGGAGCTAGCCGCAAAGCTGGTGGGCCGGACGTGTCCGTTCCGGGCAACCTGGGCGAAAGCGTGCCAGGACTGAGGGATGCCCACCTCGCGGCAGACTGGGTGAATGGGCGAGAAGCAGGCCGGAACGGCTACTGGAGTGAGACGGTCGTGCCGTTTCCGTTCGTGCCGTGGCCATTCGTCCCGTTAGTTTCCGTCGACGACCTGGCGTTGAGCTTCAGTTCGTAGAATCTTTCGAGGAACGCCACCATGTCGTTCAACGCTTTCGTTTTCATTCTACATTTGATGCGTTTGGCGCCGACGGTAACGATGACCTCGCCGCGGATGCCGTCCGCGTAGGTCAAAAGGAACACGATGCCGATCAGCCCCAAGGATACTGCCATGAGCAGCGGCGATACGGTCACCGCTAATCAGAACAAGGACAGGAGACCTAACAGGAATCTGCCGCCTATAAAGACCAGCCCGACGAACACCCACTGGCGGTTGCGCTCGCCGCGTTTGACCTCAACGGCCTGGACATCTTCCAGCGCGACGCTGATGGTGTCGATTCGGTGACCGCCGGCGGCGTACCGTATCATTCGGCGATTGGTTAGCAGTAACGTCGCGTGGCTGGGTTCGAGCTCGTCGGTCAACCCGCTTTCCAATTCAACCGCGGCGTCCATCTGTTCACCGGGCAAAAGGCGAATTCCAACGCGTTTGAGCGCTGCAGCGTTAGACATATAGCGTGAAGTCTCTATCATAGCGAACCTCGAAGCTGTACGAAACGCCTCCCCCACGTGATGCGTGCCGAGTTGATGCTATGCGGAGTTATTAAACTTGGCCGCGCCGAACTAAACAAAGTGCAGGCGTCACCCGCATCTACTCAGTCGTCACGTGCCCTCCGGCAGCCAATTCTTTGCACATCCCTGCCAAACTCCAGCCTCAAACAACCACGGCCGTGCCTCTGCTGTGTCATCTGGCGATCAACCTGTCCATATAAGGAACGGGTGTTGCGTCTGGCGGCGAGATTCAAAGGCCGTCTTGCACATGTGTGCAGGCCGCAACGGAAGTAGAGGAAGCCATCCACAACTAGACCGATAAATCGGTTTACGATAACACTGTGGACATAAGTGCATCTCGGGCATTGAGAGGAGATGCGAGTGATCGCCGACCAAGTTGAAAGCATGGCAAAGGTTGCGAAGATTCTTGGCGTTGACCGTGAAGAGGTCGCCGTTTTGCTCAGCGAAAGCAGATTGGCCGGCGCCCTTGTGTCCGCCCTCAGGGACAGGGGTACGAGGCCAACACCCGCTGTCAAGAACTCTGTCGAGAAACTTGTCAAGCAGCTCGAGCCGAAAGAAGAGCCGCCTGAGCCGGCACAAGTGAATTTTGGATCTCTCGCGGAAGACCCGTTTACGAGTGAAATGACGGTGACAATCATGTTCACCGACATCGTTGGGTCCACGGAGATCAATCAGCGCCTGGGAGATCGCGACGCAAGGAACATCATGTGAGCCCATGACGGCGTTATCCGCAAACGTACCCAGTTGCACGGAGGCATAGAGGTCAAGTCGATGGGAAATGGGTTCATGTTGACCTTTCCCAGCGCCAGAAGGGCCGTCTCGGCCGGCATCGCCATACTGACAGAGCTGGAGTCGCCGGAATTCGCCGAATCGGGTGGAGGAATCTCCATCAGAATGGGACTGACCGTCGGCGAACCGATCCGAGAGCAGCAAGACCTCTTCGGAATCGCTGTGGTGCTCGCCTCGCGGATCGGCGCGAAAGCGCAGGCCGGTCAAATCTTGACCTCGCAGACAGTGCATGCTCTGTTGGGGAACACAGGTGAATTCACATTCTTGCCAGCCGGTGAGCACACCCTGAAAGGGATCTCGGGGCTCCAGAAGCTCTACGAGATTGAGTGGAGGAACAAATGACCTTGGCGAAGAACCCTGCCGGTGGAGGCAACAACAGCGCATCGTCTTTCAAACGCGAAGCCAGCCGTAAAAAGGCAGACCCCGCGCGGCTGTCAGGATCGTGGGTCATCCCTGACGATACTCGTCGAGCTCTGAAGCATTGCGAGTTGTTCCGGGATTTCACCAAGGGTCAGCTCATGCAGATCGCAGCCCTGGTCGAAGAGTACACGCTCGAACCCGAGGAGATGCTCTTGACCGAGGGTGAACCGGCTCGCCACATCATGGTGGTGGTTGAAGGCCAGGCCGTAGCTCAACCGAAACTCAATCAGGGATGGATATCGCTCGGACTTGTTGGACCGAACGAGATCGCCGAATGGTCGTCGTTACTCGACGGTCAGGCGTATCCCGCCTCAGTGTTGGCGTTGACGCCGATGCGTGTCGCGGCGATCGAAACGACCGATCTGACGTTGCTGATGAATCTAGACCCGGGAATCGGGTACCCGATTCACAGGCGGTTGAGCACGATTTCCCATCGGCAATACCAGGCGGCGTTGCAGGCAATCAAGACGTCGGTCTGACGGCCTTAGCCGCCAAACATTTTCATCATGTTCTGACGGCCCTTGCCGGACGTCAACTGCTTCATCATCTTCTGCATTTGGCGGAACTGGTTGAGGAGTTGGTTGACGTCTTGAGGCGCGGTGCCGCTGCCTCGGGCGATCCTCTTCCGTCGGCTTCCGCCGATAATATCCGGGCGATGCCGTTCCTGCGGGGTCATCGAGTAGATTATCGCTTCGACCTTTTTGAGGTTTCCCTCGTCCAGCTCCTCTGAACCCATCTTGTTCTTGACGGACGCGAAACCGGGAATCATCTCCATCACCTGGGCAAGAGGTCCCATCTTCTTGATCGCCTGGAGTTGACCCAGGAAGTCGTCGAGGTCGAACGTCGCCTGTTGGATCTTGCGCTCCAAATCCAGGGCCTGCTGCTCGTCGAAGTTATCCTGAGCTTTTTCGATGAGAGTCAGCATGTCTCCCATGCCCAGGATCCTCGAGGCGAGTCGGTCCGGATAGAACTGCTCGAGCGCCTCAGGACGTTCACCAGTCCCGATAAACTTGATCGGAACGTCCGTTACCTTGGTGATGGACAATGCGGCGCCACCCCTGGCATCGCCGTCCATTTTGGTCATGATCAAGCCGGTTAAGCCTATTCTGTTGTTGAATTCCTCGGCCACGCTGACCGCATCCTGTCCGGTCATCGCGTCGACCACGAGCAACGTCTCCAGCGGTGAAACGGCCTGGCGGGTGGCTTGGAGCTCGTCCATGAGCTCTTCGTCGATCTGGAACCTTCCCGCGGTGTCAACGATGGCCCATACGGCGCCAATCTCCGCGGCCTTTCGGACGCCTTCCTTGGCCACCGCCACGGTGTCCTTGGTGTCTCGTCGCGCAAACACCTCGACCTCGACCTGTCGGCCCAGCGTTTCAAGCTGGTCGATCGCGGCCGGTCGTTGCAGGTCCGCCGCAATGAGCAGCGGCGTCTGCCCCGCTTGCCTGACGTGGCGCGCCAGTTTCGCCGCTGCCGTGGTCTTTCCTGAGCCGTTCAATCCGGCCAGCAGGATCACGGTGGGCGCTTTCGGAGCTTGTTCCAGGCGGTGATTTCCGCCGGTGAGCATCGCGGTGAGCTCATCGTTGGTGATTTTGATGACCTGCTGTCCGGGAGTCAGGCTCCTGAGCAAATCCTCGTCCAACGCTCTCTGACGAATGTTGCCCACGAAGTCTCGGGCGACGCGGAAATTGACGTCAGCTTCCAACAAGGCCATCCGGACCTCTCGCAGGGCTGCATCGACGTCTTTCTCGGTCAGTCTGCCCTTGTCCCCGAGCTTGCGGAATACGTCGTTCAGCTTCTCAGACAGCGCCTCGAACATGGACCTCTCCTAAACAGCAGCACCGACCGTTGCGGTCGGTGCGTATGACAATGCCAATTTGATCCGTGACTAATTTCAGCCGTAAACGCGTTCGACCAGGGAACTCATCATCGAAGACACGAATCTCACACCAGGAATCGCTCTCGTGTACTCCATCCGCGTCGGTCCGACCGCGCCAACCGCGCCGACTGCCTGCCCCGGAATCCCGTACTGGGCGATCACGACGCTCAACGGGCGCAGGACATCTCCGGAGTGCTCTTCACCGATGACCACCTCTATCACGCCGCCCTCGGGCGCCTCGTCGAGCACTGCTTCGACCAAGGAGCCGTCTTCAACGCTGCCGATGATCGCTTGCACTTTCTCGTGGTCGACGAATTCGGGTTGCCCGAGGAGATTCCGTAAGCCGTTGATAGATCGATCGTGATGCGGAGCGACATCCTCTTCTCGAAGAATGAGGACCGTGGCGTCGATCAGCGACTCCTCCATCGGAGAGAGTCGCATCATCTTCGATTCGATTTGGTTTCGCGTAAGACCTATGACCTCTCGACGCAACCGCTGAGAGATAGTCTCCAACTCGTCTGATTCGACTGGGTCATCCAATCGAACAAGCTGTTTTCGGAGCCGGGCTTGCTCGAGCACGACGATGAGGACCGCGAGAAAATCCTGAACCGGCACCAACTCCAGGTGCTTGATGCGAGCCTGTTTCATCTTGGGAAAAGTGGCGACGCCGAGGTTGCCGACCAGTTGAGCGAGCAGGGAAGCTGCGGCATCGCCCCAGGCGTCGACGTCGTGTTCGACGTCGGCAAGCTGGCGGCTCGCGGCATGCATGGCGGCGGAAGGAATGCCGTCAGATTCGTCGACGAGGACAGACTCGACGTAGAGCCGATACGCCTTGTCCTCCGGAACGCTGCCGGCGGAGGCGTGTGGTCTGTTGATGTATCCTTCGTCTTCGAGGAAGGCGACCTCGTTCCGAATCGTGGCCGAGCTAACGCCGAGTTCGTGGTTTCGGGCCAGCGATTCAGAGGCGATGGGAGTTGCCGATCGGATGTAGTCTCCGACGATCAGGTCGAGAATGTATCGTTGCCTTTGTGTCAGCATCTACTCACGCCAAAGCAATCTCGTCCCAGCCGATGTGCCGCCCAACAAGTCGCGAAACTGGTCCCGCGACCTTGGCACAAGTCTAACATACCGATATTGCCCATGCGTAGCGACGGGATGCGTCTCTTTAGCATCTTGCCGCTCAGAATGAGAAACGATCGCCTCTTTGTTTCGTGGAACGACCGGAACAAGCATCTTCGCCGATATGGGAAGATAAGCGTGGTCGGGCTACGTTGGAAACCAACTCGAAAGTGGACAGAACGAACATCGCGATTGAACCGGATCGCAGGCGGTGGCTCTAAACCGTGCCGATTGATATACTCAGCGAAAGGACTCTACCAAAGGCGGGCCGACATTATGGACATCACGTGGCTTGGGCATTCGTCGATCAAAATCGTCAGCAGAGATGTGACGTTGGTCACCGACCCGTATCCGGACTCCATCGGTTTTTCCATGGGTGCGGAGAGCGCGGACATCGTGACTGTCAGCAACGACCATCCCAACCATTCGGAGACCGAGCGATTTGTTGGCGATCCCAGAGTTTTGCAAGGTCCGGGCCAGTTCGAAGTCCGGGGATACAACATCCGCGGAATGGGTACGAAATTCGAAGAGCCCGAACGCGAACGTCGGATCAACACGGTGTTCACATTCAGATCCGAAGGGATTTCGGTTTGTCACTTGGGCGATCTGAAGCAAAGGCTGACGCCCGCCCAACTCGATGGATTGGGCGCCGTGGATGTGCTCGTCGCGCCAGCCGGTGGACGATGTACGCTCGAGGTCCGCGAAGTGGTTGCGCTCGCCAACCAAATGGCGCCGAAGATAATCATACCGGTGCACTACGGCTACGAGACCACGACGGAGATTCTGGAACCGCTTGAGCGGATTCTGACGGAACTCGGAGTAGCCGAGGCGACCCCACTGCCGCGACTAAACGTGACTCAAACGAACATGCCGCGCGAGATGCAGGCAGTCGTTCTGCGCAAATCATCGTAGCAGGCGTCTTCTTCTCGCCTCATCGCTCCCGCACAGGCGCGCAATCCGTCGGAGTCGACCCCAGGTCAACTGGGACTGAAATCGTTCGTGTTTTTCGTGCGGGATGAGCGGTGATTGGCCGGAGCGGACGTCCATCGCGACATATCTCGCCGCCGACGCGATTCCGGGCGGCATCGTTGCTAGACCCCTGCGCACCACGCCTGGGTAGGAGGTGACCGTCGCTTCTACCTCGTCGGGCTAGCGCTTCCGTCGGACCGTGCGACCCACCACGATTAACCCCAACGGGCCGAACAGGGCAAACAAGTTCCCTGCACCCGCCGCCAGGCCAACGTCACCACCTACCGAGGAGCACATGCCGCCAGTGCTCGGTTCAGGTGTCGGCGTCGGTGGATTCGCCGGCTCGAACGTAGGCGCGGGGCGTGGCGTGGAAGTAGCGCGTGGCGTGGGCGTTGCCGTCGAAATGACTGTCGGACGCGGCGTCGCCGTACGCGTGGGAATAGCAGTGCGCGTCGGCGGTACGCGAGTCGGCACGGCCGTCGGCGGTATTGGAGCAAGGGTCGGCGTCGCCGTTGGCGGAAACGGCGTGTTGGTCGCGGTCGGCTCCGGAGTCGCTGTCGAAGTTGGCGTGGCCGTGGGAATCGGCGTCGGTGTTGGGAAATCGACAAAGATTAGGTCGAAGTTGTTGAACGATTCACCGCTGGTGTAGGCGCCCGCGATGCTTGAGACGACACCGTTCAGGACGAATACCACTCGTGTTCCAACGAGCTCAAAATCGCGTGGATCGACGACTAGCGCAGAATATGAGCTTCCTTCTACGAACGCAGGGAGAGACTCGTAGGGCCCGATTCGCGCGACGAGCGTGGCTATCTCCGGCACTTGTCCGCCGGCAATGATCAACCCGCCCGAGTATGCCGACGGTCGCGCTATCTGCGGCGTCGGCGTTGGCGTCGGCGTTGGCGTCGGCGGGATTGTAATGACCGTGGGAGTCGGCTGCGGTAGGGCAAGGAGGGTGAGATCAAAGTGGAGATCCATCTTTGGGAGGCTCTCGAAAACGAACGTGTCAAACTCAACCGCTTTGACCCCGTCAATGGTGAAGGTAATGATTTCTTCGTTGTAGGAGTCGTCTGGCGGCTGAACCACCAAGAACTCATAACGACCATTCACGATGGCCCGTGGCTCGGATGTATAGTCGCGCACGTGGGCGCGAATCACAAGTCCATCCGTCAGCGGAGCTCCGGAAATAGTGACCGCACCCGAGTAAATGATAGGTGCTGGCAGCCTACCTTGTGCTGAGGCTCCTTGGACCGCGACGAAGACGAATAACACCGCCGCGACGGTTCCAAACGCTTTATAAAAGGTCATGGCATCCCTCATCTGTGCTCGTCTGGCAGGCACAGGCTAATGGAATTACCCCCCCTCACGTCATAGATTGTAACCCTAACACGCAATGCGATTCCACTGCCTCCACGTCACGCAAAGTTCGGTTCAAGGCTCGTGAGGCAGTTTGAACTGGCGAAATGAGGTCTGCTGCTTGCCCTGGGAAGCGTGGACTTCCTGTGCTCATTAGCCTGAGTTCCTGAGGATTACCTGTTCCTACGCACACGTCGCATGACCACCACCAAACCCAGCGGTGCCATGAGCATTAGCATGTTGCCGAGTCCAGTCAAAGGCGGCGTGTGGCTGAAAGTCGAGCCGCATCCTCCACCGCCTTGCCCGTCGGGAACGGCCGATTGCGTTGGTGTAGCGGCCAGCGCGGCCGTCACCGGTGTTGCGGTTGCAGTAGGTGGCACGACAACCGTCGATGCCGTCGCGGAGGGCTGCACCGATGCGGTCGTCGCGGTCGTTGGGACCGGCGTGTTCGTCGGCACGGTCGTCGCGGTCGTCGGGACCGGCGTGTTCGTCGGCACGGTCGTCGGGACCGGCGTGTTCGTCGGCACGGTCGTCGGAACCGGCGTGTTCGTCGGCATAGGCGTCGCAGTCGGCGTGGGCGTCGGCATGGGTAGGCCGGTGAAGATCAAGGCAAAATTTCCCACGAACGCCCCGTTTCGGTAAGTATCAATCATCTCGGAAGCGACACCGTTGAGGAAGAACGTGACCGTCCTTCCCAACAGGTTGAATTCGTTTGGAGCGATCACCAGATTGCTATATGCACCGGTGGTCCGATCCACGACAGCTGGTAGAGATTCATAGTCCCCGCCTATGCGGGCGACTAGAGTGGCGTTCTCCGGGACCGGCATACCGGCCACGATGATTGTACCTGAGTAGGCTGCCGGCAGGGCTACTCTGGGCGTCTCAGTGGGCGTGGGTGGGATTGGCGTGGGCGTGGGCGTGGGCACGGGCAGATTGGGGAAGGTCAGATCGAAATTCAGGTTCATAACGGGCGTCCCTGCTAATACGAAGACCTCCTTTTCGTTGGCGGCTACGTCAGCCATGAAGAACGATATTTCCGTGCCGCTAAATGAAGAGTCACTGGGGGTTACGGACAATAACGCGTATCTACCGCCGGTGATGGCTACGGGCATTGAGGTGTACTCACCCACCTGAGCGTGCACGGTGTACCCGTTCGGCACCGGAGTACCGTCGATTGTTGCGGACCCGGAATAGATAAAGGGCATGGGAGGAAGCCCTTGCGCTGAAGATTGTTCGAATGATGCTAGGAATGCCATCAACGCGGCCAACGCCGCGAAAGCAGTGAAGATGACTCTTTGCCTGACAGGATGACGTTGCATTGCTTTGTTTCGTTCCAAAAAAGACCCCCCTCCAAGAAGTGAGGAGGGAGGTCTTTTACTAGCTAATCGTTATCCGATTCGTTCGATCCCGAAACTCTGTTACGGAACGAGGGTACCAGCCTTGCTGGCGTAGACCCAGTAGCCTTTACCAGTCTCCATGTTATCGGTGGTACTGATTTCGACCCACGCGTTGGCAATTGTGCCAAAGTTGTATACGCGCGAGACGGTCAGACCACTTAAATATGTCGCTTGCGCGATAGGGTTGTCACCCGTTGCGACAGCAGTGCCTTCCACGTCTAGTACAGGAACGAAGTTCCAGCCAATGACGATGGGAATCGTGGGTGGCAGAACTGCTACGCCAGATGCCAGCTTCGGTATGGTGACACTGATGGCTTCGTAGGTGGTCGTGTGTACCCAGTACGCACGACCTGAGGTGATGGAAGTCAGCGTTCCAGCGAACAGGCCATCGTCGCCACGGATCGCGGTGAGCCATCCTCCGGGCACGGACGGATCATACGTGAGAACCGTGTCGGCGGGATGGGTGGCTGGGACGACCGTGTTGATGTCCGAATCGGCAGCATCACCTGGGATGGAAACCATGTTCCAGCCAGGGTTAAGCGCCATTGCGAACGGCTTGCGCGCAGTGACCTTTACCGTACCGGAGGTCGCCGCTAGTTTGTTGCCGGCGACGTCTGTAGCTGTGACCGTGACGACGTGACTGTCTATCGACAGATCACTGGCTTTGTAGAAGAACGTCTTATTGTCTGTGCTGGACAATGCGATGTCGACAGCATCAGCTGATCCAGACTTAAGGGTTGCAGATGTAATGGTCAGAGTGTCGTTCGTGTCGTAATTTGCGTTCGCTGTTCCGTCGGCCTCGGTGTACTCGTCTCCCTCGTCAGCGCCGCCTGCAGCGAAGTCGACCGTGATATATGTGTTCACGTCGTCCGTGGTCGCCGGACTAAAGACCGGAGCCGCAGCTGCGGTGTCGATCTCGTATAGCAACGATTTGGACGTTGACAAGAAGGAAACCGCACCGTCGGCATTATTTACGCCCGCATCGCCTGAGTTTGACGCCGTGGTGTCGAGAGCCGTCACATACACGTTATACAGGCCTGCAGTCGTGCCGGTATACGTTGCTTGATAGGTGCGGGCAGCCGTCAATTCCGGAGTGACCGATACCGCAGTACCCAGGGAGGCCGTGGTGCTCGACGAGTTCTCAACCGGTGAGATCGCTATAGTGGGCTGACCCACATCTTCATTGGATACGATGTCGATGGTGATCTTCCCGGTCGTAACCTGGCGAGTGCCGCCCGTAGCGGTGCCCGTGAGGGTCACGGTTAGCGTCGGGGAGATGCCGTCAGTTGAGAGAGCGACGCTATCCGAATCCTGAGGATTGCCCGCAACGTCTTTAATCTCACCAACTAGTTCGACCTTAGGTCGGAGGTTGGACGCCATAGCGGCAACCTCAAGGAAAACGGCGTCTTTGTTGCCGGAGTACCAGGTGGCCGCGATTGGCGTGACGTCGTCGACCTCAAAGTCAGTGGCGTCGATCGTCGTGCCGTCAAGGTTTTCGGCGAAGTCCGCTCGAACGAAGGTGCTCTTCGCCTTGCTTACCGTGGTTTCGGTCTTATCGGTGGAGGTCTTGGAGGTATCCCACCAAGGACCTGTGACCGCTCCAGTCATGTCAGGCTTGGTGAAGTCCACTTTGACCGAGTAAGGCTGGCATCCTGAAACAGGCGTGGATGTAGCGACGTTGTCGCCAATGAGGCTGGCGTCCCAGGCAGCGACGAATGCAACGTCATCACATGCGTTGGCTGCACCGGAGATGGTGGGCTGTCTGTCAGAGATGCCGACGTTGAGAGCTACGTCTGTGGCCTTTAGCCACCAATAAATGGTCGCGTTGGTCTCAGGCGCCATGCCTGCGGGCAACCTTTGAATTATGCTGTATCCGCCAGTTATAGCCGTCCTGTCAGTCGAGTCGACAGTTACTGCCTGGTGGTGGTCGCCGGTGGCGGTCTCTGCGTCGATTACACCATCTCCGTCGTCGTCAATGGCGAAGAGCACCTGGATGGAGGTCTTCGTTATCCCAGAGTCGACGTCGGTGATTTCGCCCGAAACCTCAGGTCTTGTGAGCGTGCCCGCAGTTGCCTCCGCTGGAAGCAGGTTGCTGAATACGGGGTCCGTGGTTTCGATTGTGACCGTGGATGAGATCGTGGCGGCCGGGCTCGCATCCGTGTACTTCAAGGTGACCACGTCGTTGGCGGCAACCTTCAATTGCGGCGGGCTGGCCGTTGCGTCCGACGTGGTTGTTGCCAGTACGTTCAGACGGAAGATGCCCGTGGTAGCTCCAGTCTCATTTAATGTGACCGTGATACCCGTCGGGTCAGCCTGGGAAACCACTTTCACAGCGGTCCCGGTGTCGTTGGCCTCAGAGCCCCAGTAAACGGCATAGAAAGTGCTGGTCGCGGTGATGGCCAAGTTAAGGAGGCCGCTTTCCTGTGCAGCCTGTACAGTTGTTCCAGCGACCGCGGCCCCAGCCGTGGTAAGAAGCACAATGTCATTGTTATTCTTGCCGGTGTCTGCATTGGTGGTCGTGAAGCGAGTCGCATAGCTCATTGCGGGGTCCGCAACCGTTCCGCCGCCCTGGTCAATCATAGGCACCGATGCCAATGTAAAAACGTTTTGACCAGTTGAAGAGAATGTAGTTCCCGCGACCTCTTCGGCAGCTGCGCAGGTCGGGCATGTCGTTGCATTAACCGCGACAGAGTCAGCGTCTGCCAACGTAGGCGACAGCTTGTTGATAGCCGTCCCAGCGGCATAGCCAGTCGGGATAGCCTTGTTGAATGTAATGACACCAGTAGTCATCGCAATCGACGATATTGACCTAAGGGTCTCGCTGCCGATCACGACCGAGTCGCCAAGCGCTAACGTGGCCAATGTGGTGCTCGCGGTGGCCGAAGCCGTGGTGGTTGCACTCAACGTGGCCGTAGCGGCGCCTGCTACAATCGTAACTGTGGCGGCGTTGGCGGTATAGTCACTCGGCAGAAGCACGCGTTTTATCGCGACGTTCAGGTCCGAGTCTGTGACTTCCACCCCGATTTGGCCGCCTTGCGCGGCCCAAGACAAAGTGGCGGACGAGTCATCGTATTCAATGAACTCCACCACTCCGGTCGCTGAGAAGACCGGAAGGATGAAGACCAGCGACATCGCGATTGCCGCAATGGCTACTAACGGAATGAACCTGGCTTTGCTTTTCACTTACTTCCCCCTTGAGGTCTCCCAGATGACTATTGGATGATAACCAACGGTTAATAGACAAAACAGTATCCCCCGTCCGGCAGTCGCCGATCCAAGGGGAGTTGCCCGCTCGCACAACGACGCGGACATAGGCCTGCATGAACACCTCCCTTAGGAGTATTCGAACCGTTTAATTTTTACAACGAACACATACGACTTGTCAAGGTCCGCACGGGTCTTTGCGAGACATTTGACAAACTTACCGGCTGCCTGACGCCGGTGCTGGTTCGTACGGCCAGACGGACTGGGCGTTACACTCGTTTCAAGGCACATAATGTCTTGAGACCAGCGCAATGGTATATGACTCCAAGATGGCTTGTCAATAAGTTCGCACACATCTTTGCTTTGATTCAGGCGTGGAATCGGGCCGTGTGAGCGTGTTACGGAATGACCGATCGCCGCACTCCACCCGATGCCCTCGGCATCAGGCACGTCGGCGCACCTGACGATCGGGACCGAGCATCCCGATTGTCCCCAAAAAGAGAGCTTTCGGTTCTAGTCGAAAACGAACCAAATTAAAGTATCGACACGCTCGCTCGCGGGATTGCCGATCACATATCTTTGCCAAGATTGGCCAGGAACTCGGTGTTGCTGCGAGACTTTTTCAGATGCCCAAGCAATTTCTCTATGCCTTCGCCGTATTGCTTCTCGTCAGAAGAAATCATCTGGGCCATGCGACGCAGGAGCCAGACTTGTCGCAGAGTGGCTTCGTCCAGGAGCAATTCTTCGCGCCTGGTCCCCGAACGTCCAACATCGATGGACGGGTACACCCTGCGCTCGGACAATCGGCGATCCAAGTGGACCTCCATGTTGCCGGTTCCCTTGAACTCCTCGTAAATCACGTCGTCCATCCGGCTTCCTGTCTCTACAAGGCAAGCTGCGATAATGGTCAGGCTGCCGCCTTCTTCGGTGTTGCGAGCAGCGCCGAAGAAGCGTTTTGGCGGGTATAGCGCAATCGGGTCGATGCCGCCCGAGAGCGTGCGTCCGCTAGTTGGCACGGCAAGGTTGTACGCGCGGGTCAGACGGGTGATGCTGTCCAGCAGAACCACGACGTCCCGTCCCGCCTCGATCAAACGCTTTGAACGTTCGAGGACCATCTCAGCGACTTTGCAGTGGTCTTCGACTGGTTCGTCAAACGTCGAACTGTACACCTCTCCCTTGACTGAGCGGCGCATATCGGTGACCTCTTCGGGTCGTTCGCCGATGAGCGCCACCATCAGATGGATGTCGGGAGCGTTCGTGGCGATGCCGTGAGCGATCTGTTTGAGCAGGGTGGTCTTGCCGGCTTTGGGCGGGGAAACAATAAGGCCGCGCTGACCGCGGCCTATTGGTGAGACAAGATCTACGAGTCGAGTTGAAAGCGACTGTTGCGTGGTTTCGAGGGCGATGCGTTCGTTGGGGAAGATCGGGGTGAGCTGGTCGAATCTGGGCCGGTCGCGGGTGGCGTCGGGTTCGATCTCGTTGACCAACTCCACTCGCACCAACCCGAAATATCGCTCGCTGTCTTTGGGCGGCCGGACCTGACCGGTAACGAAGTCGCCGGTGCGCAGACCGAATCGTTTGATCTGGGACTGCGAGACGTACACGTCGCCGGACCCCGCGCTGGCGCTGTCCTGCCGCAGAAAGCCGTAGCCGTCGTTGACAATCGAAAGGATGCCGCCAGCCTGTATCGGGCCTTCTTTCTCCGCGTATGCTCGGAGCACCCTGCTGACCAAGTCTTGTCTTTTATGGTGGGTGCCATTTTCCACTGCGCCAAGGTCGGCGGCGATTTCAGCCAACTCGGTGTTGGACTTCGTCAATATTTCTGTCAAGTTCATTTCGTGGCTCCGGGTCTGGGCATTAGCAGGCTTGATCGATTCATCGTTTTCGGTCGGGCCGACGTCATTCCGAGTGCACCGTCAGATAGCAAACCCGAGGCCGGTCCAAAATGGGCCGGGGCGCACAAATCGGGCTACTCGAAGAACGTCGAGACAGTTGGTTGGAATTTCCCTCATTTTCCGGCTTTTATCCGGCCCTGAACATGCGGGCACAGCACAGAAATCGGGTTAAGGGTTCGAGTCGCCTGCACTTTGTCGGAAGAATCAATCGAAAAAACCGGACTACAGAACGGCGGCGGCGCAGGACACAAACGAAATTAGATCGAACTATTTCGCCCTAATGTAAACTCCGGTTTAAACGCGATGAGAATGCCGAAGGAAGAGACGCGCAAGAACTAGCGCAGAGGGGACGTTGATGCAATCTTACCATAGCGCCGTCTTGGCCGTCTACCGCTTCTTTGGCGGCTCTTGTGAGTTTTCAGTGATGAAATCGCGCCGACAACCGATCGCGGGACGGTTTGTCGCGATCGACCTTATGCGTTCGTCGCGTCACCTGATGCACCGAGAGGGAGTGGGCGTTGTCCGCCTTCGCGAACGATGTTGCTCGCCACCCCGACGAATTCCCTGAACAGTGGATGAGGGCGGTTCGGTCGAGAAAGGAATTCGGGATGAAATTGCGTGCCGACCATGAATGGATGGTCGACGAGCTCCATAATCTCAATCAACTTCGCGTCCGGCGACATGCCGACGGGCCACAACCCGACAGCTTCGAACTCTTCGCGGAATGAATTGTTGAATTCCCACCGATGCCTGTGCCGCTCATAAACTACGTCGTCGCCGTAGGCTTTCGAAGCCCAGCTCTCTCTGACAACCTGGCACGGGTAGACTCCAAGCCTCATAGTGCCGCCCATGTCCGTGACGCCTTTTTGTGCATCCATGAGATCGATTACCGGGTGTGGCGTGGACCGATCGAATTCCGTCGAGTTCGCGTCCGTAAATCCGAGAAGGTCCCTTGCGACATCGATCACCATGACTTGAAGACCCAGGCAAAGGCCCAAATATGGCACAGCGTGATCGCGGGCGTATCTCACGGCATCGATCATGCCTTCTACGCCACGTGGACCGAATCCCCCGGGCACAACGATGCCCGACACCGAGCCAAGCAATGATTCGGCTCCAGCCTCCTCGACGTCTTCCGAGCCGACCCAGATCACTTCAACTTCTCGGTCAAACTGCAGGCCAGCGTGCAGTAAGGCTTCTTTCACCGATATGTAAGAATCGTGAAGATCGACATATTTGCCGACAACCGCGATCGGCAGCGACCGCTTCGGACGTTGAATCAGGTTGACGAGTTTTTGCCAATCGGCAAGGTCGCGGTCTTGGACGGTGAGGTCCAGAGTCTCGTTGATCAGGTCGCCCAAACGTTCGTTCTCCAATATCAACGGGACTTCGTAGACGCTCGACACGGTCGGGAGCGTTACGACGGCGTCCACTGGCACGTCGCAATGAACCGATATCTTGCCTTTGATGTCCTCGGTGACTTCATGGTCGCTGCGGCAGATGATGGCGTCCGGAAGGATGCCGATGCTCCGAAGTTCCCTGACGCTGTGCTGCGTGGGTTTGGTCTTCAACTCGCCGGTAGCAGAGATGTACGGCAGGAACGTCACGTGGATGTAGAACACGCTGTCCTTGCCGAGCTCGCGCCGCATCTGTCTGATCGCTTCGAGAAACGGCAGACCTTCGATGTCGCCGACGGTCCCGCCGACTTCGACGACGATCACTTCGGCGTCGCTGATCTCAGCCAGCTTCATGATCCGCTGTTTGATCGCGTCCGTGACATGGGGTATCGCCTGGATAGTGCCGCCAAGGAATTCCCCGCGGCGCTCCTTGGAGATGACTTCGCTGTATATCTGCCCTGCCGTGACGTTCGAAAGCTGCGTTAAGTCGATGTCCACGAATCGTTCGTAGTGCCCAAGGTCCAGGTCGGTTTCGCCGCCGTCTCCGGTGACAAACACTTCCCCGTGTTGATAGGGGGACATCGTCCCAGGGTCGACGTTGAGATAAGGATCGAGTTTCAACAACGAAACCGAGACTCCCCGGTCCTTCAACAACCGGCCAATCGAGGCTACGCTGACGCCTTTGCCAACGGAGCTCACCACTCCGCCGGTAACGAAAATCATCTTAGTCATACGATCATCGACTCACTTTGCTGGCGAAATGAAAAGGCGGCGATGGCCCCGATAAGAAATTGCATCCCGCTTGACGATCGGAGGACCGAATTTGCTTGAGCGCAAAAACAAGTCGCGTGGGCGTGCAAAACGATGGGGTGGACCTGGGGCTCGGTGGGACAGTTCGAGAGGGGGGTGTTGGATCAGTGAATCGCCTGGCAGGCGTCACTAACGCTTCACTGCATTGAGGGCTTTGGCATAGAATTGCATCACAGTTTCGTGTGCGTCCCCTCTGGTTTTCGAGAGTATATCCATCCGTTCTCGACTGTGTCAACTTAATCGATTGTTATTTCGGTCCCCGTTGTTGCGGGGTTTGTGGAGGCGCCGATTGGCCGTGTCTGTGGTCCCCGCGTATCGAGTCGTCGCGACGTTGGTGCGGCGTGCGACGCCGTTGCCGGCCGATGAGGCGATCGACGCCGTTGAAAGCGGTCTCCGGGAGTACGTCCGAAGCCTGTTGTCGACTTTGCATCCGTCGATCATGGACATCGGAGAAAGGTCCGCGATCACACAGATCGGCGACCCTGACATGGAGTCGCTTCTGGAGGCGCTTGTAGCGATCGAGCAAGGCGGCGCCCGGTCGGTCGCCACGGACGCACTCGAAGCAGCCTCGCGGACACTGTCGCGCCCAGATTTGAAATCCCGAGTGTTGTTGTTTCCCGGGGACGCAGAAAGTCGCGTCCTGTCCGAGCAGATGAATGGCGCGTTGGGTTTCAGCTTGGGCGCCCAAGTGATGATGGTATTCGTGTGGCCGGTCGATGGCTGGCGCGAGTGGCTTGGCTACACCGTCGCTCACGAGTACGCTCACCTCGTACGAAACCTGCTGTTCCCGAGAGGCCTTTCCGGCGGCAAGTTCGTATACATGAAGACGTCGCTTCCGGAGACTCTACTCGACGCCATGGTCATCGAAGGGATCGCCGACCGATTCGCCCAAGGTGTCTATCCCGATGCCGAACCACGCTGGGTCGACGCCCTCGACGATGACGCCAGCCACAGGATGTGGCGCAGGGTCCGCCGAAAGCTGGCCGTTTCCGATCCTCAGGAGATCCGGCGTATGCTGTTCGGGGACAACGACAGAATAGTCCGGTGGACCGGATATACGTTCGGATACCGGATCGTGGAGTCGTATCTTGAAGCCAATCCTGGCTTACAACCGGCTCAACTAGTTTCGGTTCCGGCGAGCACGATACTCGCAGGTTCGAAATTCGCCAACGACAGTTGACCGCCTGGTGGCTTTGCCGTACATTCGAATTCGGCCCAGCCCGGGTTAAACGAAACGGAGGACATTATTCCGATGCGTTATTACTCTTTGATCTCGTCCGATGGCGACAATCGCCTGACAGTAGAACCGCGGGACGGCGTCTTGTTCGACCTGACGTCGGTCGATCCTGACTTGACCGACTTGGAAGACATCGCGCTCGCGGCCGCGTTGACGCGAACAAATATGGACGATGTCGTGGCGGGCATCCTCGAAGACGGCGACGCGGACCGGTTCGATCTGGGCGAGGTGATGGACAACTCCCGACGAGGCGAGGGCTTCTACAGGCTGGACAGGCCATATGAGCCACCCGAGGTCTGGGCGGCGGGAGTCACGTACAAGACCAGCGAGATGGAGCGGCGGCGCGAGAGCGATACACCGGACATCTACTCGTCGGTGTTCCGCGCCGAGCGGCCGGAGGTCTTCCTGAAAGCGACCCCGGATCGGTGCGTCGGTCCGTTCGACCCGGTCGGCATTCGAGGCGACTCCGAATGGAACGTCCCCGAGCCCGAGCTCGCGTTTGTTCTGTATCGTGGCGACATCATCGGGTACACCATCGGCAACGACGTCAGCAGCCGGTCGATCGAAGGCGAGAACCCGCTGTATTTGCCCCAGGCAAAGGTGTTCGACCAGTGCTGCTCGATCGGGCCCTGTTTCGTCTCGGTCGAAACGGCCGGCGATGTCGCCAACCTGGGCATCGAGTGCTCGATCACGCGCGAGGGCGTCGAGGTGTGGCGAGACCAGACGTCGACGTCGCTCATGGCTCGGAGTTGCGAAGAGCTGGCCGATTGGATCCAGCGGCACAATTACCTGCCGAACATGGCCACGGTGCTGACCGGCACGCCAATAGTCCCGCCGCCCGAATTCACGTTGCTCGAAGACGATGTCGTAACGATCACGATCGAGGGAATCGGGACGCTGGAGAACGACGTTCAGGTCGTGTGACCGCGCGATCAGGCGTCCGGAGACGCCCCGTCGTCAGCAGGGAGATGCGCCAACGCCTGTTCCACGAAATCGAGGCCGACCGCGGCTCGCCAAGCGTCGAGCAAACCTGTCGTGACTTCGCCCGGGATGTCGCCGCCGATTTGCATTCCGTTTAGCGTGGCCACCGGCAGCACGCAGAATCGGGTGCTTGAAACGAACGCCTCCTCCGAGTCGTACACGTCACCTTGGTGGTAGCGGCCCTCGTCGACTTTGACTCCGAGCCGATCGGCCAGGTCCAACACCGTTTGCATGCTCACGCCGGGCAAGACGTTCTTCCGGTCGGGCAACTTGATTCGTCTGTCGGCGACGAACATGAAATTGGCGCCCCGGCATTCCGTGATGCGTCCGTCGTTGCCGCTCATCAGCGGAAACACCTGCTGGTGTGTCGTCGGGTCGACTCCCGAATCCTGGCCTCGCGGCATCCCGTAGGTGCTGGGGGTAACGAGCCGGACGCCGTTGGCATAGCTGCGGGCGAAAGGCGCGTAGTCGAGCACCTGGCAGTATACGACCACGTGCACCGCTTTGGGTTCGTCGATTTCCTGGGACTGGGTGATGCTGACGACCTGGGTGACGGTGAACTCTTCCCTATGCCCGAGCAGGCTGACGTTCGAATCGATGATCCCCATTGTGACCTTTTCGAGGTCACGCATGGATATTCCCGGATCCGTCTTCGACGCCTCGATACCTCGGTACAGCCGTTCGAGGTGTTCACGGAGCCGGAACGGCTTGCCGCCGAATGTCCGCTCCGTGTCGTAAAAGCCGCCGATGGTGGATTCGTTGATCCGGCGAAGGGTCGGCGACGCCTGCGAATGAGCCATGATGCGCCCATCGACATATGTGAGCAGTTCGTTGGGACCGGCCATCAGACAACCCTTCGAAGGCGTTCTGTTGATTTGTGGTTCACTCTGCTTCGGTCGGCCGGCCAGCCCGCGGCCGGAACAGCTTCTTGTACAACACGGTGAACCTCGTCGCCACGTGGATGAGCGGCGACATCTTCCGGGTGTGGAGCGTGCCTTGCCTCAGGGAGTCCATGAACCCCTCGGGCGTCCCGTCGAAATCAGGCATCTCAACGTAGCTTCGCCCGAGCTCGATGACGGTGTGGGAGTCGGTGACCGCGGATCCGACAAGGTCGTGAGCCTCGGCGAACTCGCGGGCTTTGCGATTGTCCGCGTCGAGGTTGTTGCGGGCGTTGAACACTTCGATGATGTCGGCGTGGGGCCACAGTTCATCGAGGCCCTTTGCGGTGATCACCGACCTGCGGAATCGATCGAACGGATGGGGCGCCGACACGAGCCCGCCCTGGTCCTTGATCCGCTTAGCGGTTTCGACTGGAGTCAGCCCAGGTGGAATCGACGCTTCCAAGAACAACCCGGTGATCTCGCCTTCGGACGAACGCACCTCTTCGCCGATGATGACGCGAAACGGCGCCAGCTCTCGAGCTCTCAGCGCGCCGGCGGTCGAGTTGTGGTCGGTCACCGCGATGCAATTGAGGCCGACTCGTTCGCATCGACGCACGAGTTTCTCGGGCGACATCAGCGAGTCCGGTGAGAAATGCGAATGCATGTGGAGGTCGACTTTGAGCGTCACTATTCGTCGTCGTCCGGATCGTCGCCCGAATCCGAAAGAAATCGCATCTGTTCGCCGTACGCCGTTTGGATGCGGGTGATGGTCAACTCGGTGGAAGCCAGCATCTCGCTGCATAGCCGCGCCAGCTTGACGCCCTGCTTGTACCGCTGAGTCGCTTCGGCCAAATTGAGACCGCCCGCCTCCAACGAAGCCACGGTCTCTTCCAGCAGCTTCATTGAGTCTTCGAAGCTGAGATCTTCCAATTTCGCATCGCTCAGCGACGTGTCATCCGGCTTGGACGCCGACATATCAAACACCTCGTCGCCAGGATATCAGGACGCGTCGATGTTCGTCACCATAAATCTCGCCGCGATGTCCGCCCGCCGCAAATGCTGGTCGCAGACGACTACGTAATCGACATCCAAGGGCCCAAGCGGCGGAATGACGCCCTTCGCATCGTTATTCCTTGAGCCTAAACGGCGGATACTGGTCGGTGGTCATTATGAAGGCGTAGCTGATAACCCTGTTGACCCACCTCATCGAGCCTTCGACGAACTCGAACGCTCCCTTCGGGTGCTTCCCTGTGACTAAGATCGCGAACCAGGCATATATCGAGACGGCAAGCACAGCGACGGCAAGGAATGCCAGTGCGATGTAATGAGGGATCGCGAGCAGCCATTTGAACAACTGCATGAACCGCCCCAGTTCCTCTCGAGCGTCCGGATAAGCCATTTCTAAATGGACCGCCTGTTCGTTTTCGGTAGACGGGTACTCGTCCCTCATTAGCAGGACGTACACCGACACCCTGCTCCAGAATTGAAGCAGCGCCAAATTCCAATCAAACCACCATCGAGGGTACTTTTGCCGAAAAAGGATCATCAGCAAAAGCGGCGTCGTCAACAGCCCTGCAGACGCCGACGAGGCTGCCTCCAGGACGATGATTGGGATCGCCACAAAAGCCTGAAGAAAGTAGCCGCTCTATCGCGGGTGTAATCCGGGTAGTCCACTCTGAATTGAACGGGGTAGACGCCGGTAGGTAGTAGGCCATTAGAATCCCTCCCGTCTGAGTGTAGGTCGGGGCAAGTCTACCACAGCATCGCGACGCCTCCGCCCGCAGACCCGGGCGGCTGCCACGGCGATCGTTGCGTGTCTGAGGGAACTTGAATGCTGAATCGTCGGAAGGCGGTGCCGAGTCGGAAGCCAAGATCCGGCTTGGTCACGTGCATCGGTTCACTCCTTGGATTCGTCCGTTATTGCGCCGCCGGCGACGATTGCTGGGAAGTCTCCTGTGCTCACCGTTACGCGAATCTTGTCGCCTGGCGTTGTCTGCGCAACGTCCGTTACAACGTCGCTGGCGCCCTCGTGTTGGACGATCGCGTAGCCTCTCCGCAACGTGTCGACTGGGCTCAGCGCTTCGAGCCTGAGGGAGGCGCCGTCGAGATGTTCGCGAGTGACCTGGAGTTGGTTGATCATGTGCGTCGCGGCGCTGTGAAGCAAGTCGTCGACGTGCATTCGGAGCGTGTCGAGCTGTGGGCGCGAGCGCTCCATGCGTAGCCACAGTCGTTCGACCGAGTTTTTCGCGTCAGCCACTTTGTTGGCGACGATCGCGTCCAGGTTTTGGCGGCTGACGTACAACCGATTCGCCAACTCGATTCGGTCGGGAACAGCGATCTCGGCGGCGACCGACGGCGTTGGCGCCCTGAGATCGGCAACTAGGTCGCACACGGTGTGATCGGTCTCATGCCCGATGGCGCTGATGACCGGAACTCGACTCGCGAAAACGACCCTGGCGACAGATTCTTCGTTGAACGGCCAGAGGTCTTCGAGCGAGCCGCCGCCGCGGGCCACGATGATGACGTCCAGGTCATCCACTTCTTCGAGCGCCTGAAACGCTTCGACAATGCCGCCGGCGGCCGCGTCGCCTTGCACCGGAGTGGGCGCGAGCGACAACTCGGCCAACGGGTATCGTCGAGCGACAACGGTCTGGATGTCGTGCCACACGGCTCCTGACGGGGACGTGATGACGCCGACGCGCTTGGGATACTCGGGTACAGGGCGTTTTCGGGACGGATCGAACAAGCCCTCTTTTTCGAGTTTGAGCTTGAGTTGCTCCAGCCGAAGCTGAAGCTCGCCGACGCCTTCGGGCTGGATGATGTCAGCGATCAGTTGAAGGTCGCCTCTGACCTCGTAGATCGCGATGCGTCCGTGGGCGGATATCGCGGAGCCGTCGCTCAGGTTCTCAGCGCCTCGCCCGTTGCGGAACATCACGCACCTGAGCGAGCCTTTGCCTTCGCGCAGCGTGAAATACGAGTGACCCGAAGCCGGCCTGCCGAGATTGGCGACCTCGCCCTCGATCCAGATGTCGCGCAGCACGTCGTCGTACGACAAGACCTCGCTGATGTACGTCGTGACTTGGGAGACGGAATAGACAGGCATGTCAGACCCGGGACTGGTACTGCCCTGTGCGCGTATCGACCCTGATCGTCTCGCCTTCGTTGACGAACAACGGCACCTGGAGCTGATGACCGGTTTCGAGCGTCGCCGGTTTCGTCGCTCCCGTGGCGGTGTCGCCACGCAACCCCGGGGGAGAGTCGGTGACCTTCAGGTCGACGTTGGTCGGGATCTCGATCGCGATGGGCAAGTCCTGGTGGAAGATCAAGTCGACTTCTAGCTGCTCGACCAAATACGGAAGCGAGTCGGTGAGTTGATCTCCCGACAGCGGAACCTGGTCGAAGCTTTCTGTGTCCATGAAATAGTAGAGTCCGTCTTCGTCGTAGATGTACTGAGCTCGGCGTCGCTCAACGGCGGCCAACGTCAACTTGACGTCGTACCCGCTGAACGATCGATCCACTACGCGACCCGATTTGATGTCGCGAAACCTGACGCGCATCGTCGGGGCGCGCTGCTGCATCTTGCTGCGCTCGTACTCCACCACGACATGCGGTTGCCCGTCGAGTTCGATGGCCAAGCCTTTTCTAAGATCACCGAAGCCGATAGTCATTCATAAGCTCCTGCTCTGGTTTGTCGTCTAGCCCGGCCCTGTCTGTTGCCGAGCCCTGCCGTATTCTAGGACAACCATGCCCTGGCCGTTATCGTCATCAACTAAATAAGCCGTGCCCAACGCTCCTCGCGATGCGGGGCATCCGTCCATGGCGAGCCACGCACCCATCCGTTCGCCCTGAGCCTGTCGAAGGGTCGCACGCACGCAAGGAGTCGCTTGAGCCGTTATGGTCGTTGACCCAATACGTTTTTCTCAACGTTTTTGCCATGCTGGGTGGCCCGGAGAAAAAGAGACGTTTGGGGTCGCTCAGGCAACAATCCGTGTTCAGCGACCAGATTCTTCGGCTGCGGCCTCAGAAGGACATATTTCCTACGGCGCCACTTATTTTGTTGATCGCCATCACGGCCAAGCCGGTCCGAACATCGTCGCTCTGGCTTTTCACGGCCAAACCAATATCCCAAATTGGCGCTCCTGCCGTCATGGCGATAAACGATATAAATGGCCCCGAACAACGCATGTCATTCAGAGGCCGCAGCCGAAGAATCTGGTCGATGACCGAGTTCCTTTGCCTGCAAGATCCCAAACGCTTCGATTTTCGCTGAACGTTCAGCATCCCGAGTCATCTTACGTCAGTGTATCTTGATCATCACCATCGCGACCAAGCCCATCCGCTGCCAGCGTCACTTCACCGATCGGGACAACACGTGAACTTCGCCGGCCTCGATTGAAACCATGTCCTCGATTCGGACCCCGCCCCAGTCGGGCAAATATATCCCCGGCTCGATCGTGAACACCGACCCGTCGTCCAAAACGTCCAACGATCCGGAACCGATTCGTGGCAGTTCATGCACCGCCAAGCCTATGCCGTGCCCAAGGCCGTGTCCGAACTTGTCTCCGTATCCCGTGTCGTCGATGAAGTCTCTCGCGACAGTGTCAATCTCACCGCCCGTGATCCCCGGGCGCACTGCCCCCTCGGCGGCGAGCTGCGCTCCCAGCACGATATCGTATACTTCGCGGAAACGATCGTCGTATCCGCCCACCGAAAACGTCCGGGTCAAGTCGCTGCGGTATCCCTGATATGTCGCTCCCATGTCGACCACGACCGGGTCGCCGGATTGGATCACCGTCTCGTCCGCCCGATGATGGGGCAGGGCGCCGTTGACGCCCGCGCCAACGATTATGTCGAAAGCGTTGCTCTCCGCGCCAAGCTCTCGCATGGCTTTCTCGATGGCCCAGGCTACTTGTGCTTCGGTCATCCCCGGCTCGATGGTCGGTGCAACTTGGCCGAGGGCCGTGTCAGCGATCTCGACCGCCTTCCGCAACAATTCGATCTCTCCGGCGTCTTTTACCGCGCGGAGACCGTCGACGACGCCTTCGGTCGCGACCAACTCGGGCCTGGTCTCCGGCACGAGGTTGCGCAGCACGCTGGTCGCAGACTCATGCGCAGCCACTGTCATGTTGTCGCTCTCGAACGCGATACGTCTGGCCCCGAACTCTTTGGCGATCTCGGCGAGCCAATGGTACCCGCCGGCAGTGCGGAGCACTTGATAGCCGGTCGCTTGCCGCTCCGCCTGCTGGATGTACCGGAAATCCGTCGCCAGGATGGCGTCTTCGTGAGTGAGGATCAGATGTCCCGCGGAACCAGTGAATCCGGACAGATACCTTCGATTCTCCGGCGTCGACACAAGAAACGCGTCGGCCCCGATCGATTCCAGACTCTCGCGCAGCTTTTCTATGCGGGTCTCCGTCATCAACGGGCTGCTTTCTCACCGAGATGAGCAACCAAAAATTCCAGCGCGTAGTGGTAGCCGCGATACCCCAGTCCGACGATCTGACCGACCGCGATGTCGGCGAAAACCGATTTGTGCCGGAACTCTTCTCGGGCGTGAATGTTGGACAAGTGGACTTCGATGACAGGAAGTCGCGAATCGGCCAGCGCGTCTCGCAGCGAGATGCCGTAGTGAGTCAGTGCGCCGGCGTTGATGACGATCCCGTGTGCGTCCTGGGAGGTGGACTGTATGAAATCGACGATCGCGCCCTCGTGATTGGACTGGAAGAACTCGACGTCCGCGTTCAGTTCATTTGCTCTGTCCGCAAGGCCGTCCTGGATGTCCGCGAGGGTTTTGACGCCGTAGTAGCTGGCTTCTCGAGCGCCTAAGTTGTTCAGATTCGGTCCGTTGATTACCAGGATCTTCATCAGTGCCCCCACTCGAGTGTGCGGCTATGGCGGCGTGGCCGCCTGGCCTTTTTGTTTGGGTTTGCGCGCTCGAGGATGAGACGACATGTACGCTCGTCGCGCCTCCGTGCTGGTGATGTGCGTATACACCTGGGTTGTGGCCGGATTGGCATGGCCCATCAGCTTTTGCACCACGCGCAGGTCGGCGCCACCTTCCAACAGGTGCGTCGCGAACGAATGTCGGAGCGTATGTGTGTGGACCTGCGATTCCAGGCCTGCTTGACTGGCGTACTTGCGCACGATCTTCTGGATGCTCCGTTGGCTGAGCCGTCCACCGTAGCGGTTGACGAACAGTGCGTCGTCAGAATCGAGGGAGCCGACCTTCGACCGCACCTCGGTCAGATAGTGCGAAATTGCGCCGCGGGCCGCATCGCCCATCAGAACGACGCGTTCCTTGGAGCCCTTGCCACGAACGCGTATTTCGCGCGTCTCGTTGTTCAAGTCGGACAGGTTGACGCCAGCGACCTCGCTAACGCGCAGTCCGCCCGCGTACACGAGCTCCAAAAGTGCACGGTCTCGGATGCCGGTTGGCGCCGAGGTATCCGGAGTCTCGACCAGCTTTTCGGCTTCTTGTTGCGATAGGAAACGCGGCAACCGGGAATCAAGCTTCATGGCGCCGCGCGGCGGGACGGGATCGTGCTCGATGACGCCCTGACGGCGGAGCCAGTGCAACAGCGTCCGCAGCACGGACAGCTTGCGCGCAACGCTGGGGCGAACGTACCCGAGTTCGTGAAGCCAGGCCAGATACGCGCGCATCGTCAGGCGATCCACGTCGCGGAGACTGGCAATGCCCTTGAGCTCGATGAACTCCCGAAGCGGCTCCAGGTCGGCCTTATAGTTTCGAATCGTGAGCGGCGCGAGCCCTCGCTCTGCTTGCAGGTGTTCCTGAAAGCCGGTGACGAGGGCGTGCCACTCTTCGCGTTCCACTGCTAGACTGCCATGTCGAGGGGCTCGCTCTCAGGTATGGGCCCCTTGAATCCACATGCGGCGCACCGCGCGTTGGTTCGGCCCATGGCCACGAGCATCTTGGAGCAGTCGGGGCACGGCTGAGGCAGCGGTCGCTGGTTGACGGCGAACGTGCAGGTCGGATAGTTGGAGCAGCCGTAGAACCGTTTGTTGCGGCCTTTTGTCGCTTTGCGCGCTTGTCGCTCGACCAGGTCGCTTCCGCAATCCGGGCACTCGACGCCCACGCGTTGAAGCAGCGGTTGCGATTGCTTGCAATCCGGGAATCCGCTGCACGAGAGGAACCGGCCGAATCGCCCTGATTTGATTACCAGGGGCTTGCCGCACTGTTCGCATATCTCGTCGGTCTCTTCGTCGATCTGGTCGCGAGGGACGCGTTCGGCTTCCTTCAGGGCGCGCTTGACCGACTCATCGAACGGTGAATAGAACTCTTGCAACATCGGCGTCCACTTGCGCGTACCGCCGGCGATCTCGTCGAGCTCGCCTTCGACCTTAGCCGTGAAGCTCACGTCCATAATGTCGGGGAAGTGCTGCGTCAGCAAACCCGTCACCGCGGTGCCGAGTTTCGAGGGCTCGAACGAGCCTTTGTCCTTGCGGACGTAGTCGCGGTTCATCAGCGTAGCCAGCGTCGGCGCGTAGGTGCTCGGCCTGCCGATGCCTTGTTCCTCGAGCGCTTTGACCAGCGAAGCCTCGGTGAATCGGGGCGGCGGCTGGGTGAAGTGCTGGTTCGGATCGATCTTCAGGCAGTCCAGGGCCTCGTTTTCGGACAGATGAGGCAGATTCTGGGAGCCCTCCGTGACCTGCTCGGAGTCCGCGTCGCGGTCCTCGAGGTAGAGCGTTCGGAATCCCTGGGATGTCATTACCGATCCGGTGGCGCGGAACTCATAGTCGGTTCCCGACTTGCTGCCGGAAGTTCCGATGCTGACCGATGTCGAATCGAACAGCGCGTCGGTCATTTGGCTGGCGACCAATCGCTTCCAGATCAGGTCGTACAGGCGGAACTGCTCGTTGTTCAGGAAGCTTCTAATGCTTTGCGGATCCCGCATGATGGACGTGGGCCTGATCGCCTCGTGCGCTTCCTGCGCTCCCTTGACCTTCTTGGAGTAGAAGCGAGGCTTGTCCGGGGCGAATTCCGGGCCGAACTTCGACTTGATGTAGCTGGCAGCCTCGGCGAGCGCCTGGGCGGCGACATTGGTCGAGTCGGTTCTCATGTACGTGATCAGTCCGGTCTCGCCCTCGTCGCCGACCTTCAAGCCTTCGTAGAGCTGCTGAGCGACCACCATCGTGCGGCGGGCGGTGAACCTTAGCTTGCGGTACGCCTCTTGCTGAAGCGTGCTCGTGATGAACGGCGCCGCGGGCCGGCTGTGCCGCTGCCGTTTGCGGACGGAATCGATCTGATACGAGACGCCCGATAGATCGTCCAGGATCTCGCGCGTTCGGGTTTCGTCCGGCATCGAGACGCGGCCCTTGGCGCCCTTGATCGAGTGGAGCGACGCCGAGAACACGCCTTCTGTTCCGTTTTGCGGGCGCTTGGAGAAGTCGGATTCGATCGACCAATACTCTCGCGGTACGAAAGCCTTGATTTCAGCCTCGCGGTCGACAACCAGTCGGAGGGCGACCGATTGCACCCTCCCCGCCGATAATCCGCGTCGGACCTTGCCCCAAAGAACTGGGCTCAGACGGTAGCCGACGAGTCTGTCGAGCACACGACGTGCTTGCTGTGCGTCGATCAGGTCGCGGTCTAGGTCGCGCGGATTGGCGAAGGCCTCGCTGATGGCGGAGTTCGTGATCTCGTGGAAGACGACGCGCTTGACCTTGTTCATCGGGATCTTGGCCGCCGCGAGCAGGTGCCAGGATATGGCTTCGCCCTCGCGGTCCGGGTCCGTGGCCAGGTAGACGGTGTTCGCTTCTTTGGAAGCTTTGGCCAGCTCCGAGATGATCTTCTTTTTGTCGTCCATAATGTCGTATGTGGGCTTGAATGTGCCGTCGTCGAGCTCGATGCCCATCTTGCCTCTGGGCAGGTCTCTGACGTGACCCATGGACGCTTTGGCTACGTAATCGTCCCCCAAAAAACGTTGGACGGTTCGCGCTTTTGCCGGAGATTCGACTATTACCAGATCCTTCGCCATGTTACCTCACACCGCTTGATATTCGCCTCGCGTCTCCCTGAGCCGCATGTAGTTCATTCCGCCGACCTGCTTCACCAGGCCCTTGAGTTCCATCATAGTCAGAGCGCTGCTGACCGTCGATACGGCCAACGCAGAGTTCCTCGTGATCTCATCTATATGGACGGGATCGAAGGTTACGGATTTTAACACCGCCGCTTCGGCCTCGTCTTCAGGGAAGAAGGCCGCCAACTCCAACTGGTGCGTCGTTGCCGACGGATTGAGCTCGGCCAGCACGTCTTCCGCGTCGACCACGAGCTTGGCGCCCGAGTCGCGGATCAACTCATTCACGCCTCTGCTTCCAGGCGAGAAGATGCTGCCGAGAACCGCAAACACCTCTCGATCTTGCTCCAACGCGTGGCGGGCTGTCAAGAGGGCGCCGCTCCCTTCTGGGGCCTCGATCACTACAGTTCCCATCGTAAGCCCGCTGATTATGCGGTTCCTTCGCGGGAAGTTTTGCGCGTTCGGTTTGGCCCCCAACGGGTGTTCGCTCATGACCGCGCCGTTCTCGGCGATCTGCTCGGCCAGCGCCGCGTGCTCCCTCGGGTAGACAACGTCTAACCCGCTCCCCATGACCGCGATCGTGCGTTGCCCGGCCTCGAGCGCGGCTCGGTGCGCGATGGCGTCGATTCCACGCGCAAGTCCGCTGACTATCGTAACTCCGGAACAGGCCAGATCATGCGCCAGTTGGTACGCGGCTTGGCGACCATACGCGGTCGGTTTTCGAGTGCCAACGATCGCGACGGCTCGCTCGTCATCCGCTGTCAGCGAGCCGCGGACGTTGAGCACGGGGGGTTTGTCGTAAATCTCGTTGAGGCGCGGCGGGTATTCGTCATCGTGCCAAGTCAGCGATCTGACGCCTGCCGCCTGGACCCGCGCGGCCTCTTCATCCGGATCGATGGAGGTGACGGATTTTGCCACGTTTCGGGCCGTGCGCCGATCCAACCCGGCCTGAATCAACTCCGCCGCATTGGCCTGCCACGCACGTTCCAAGGACCCGAAATGGCCTTCGAGCAGAGCGAGTCTCGCCCTGCCGACGCCAGAGACTTTGTTGAACGCGATCCAATACTTTTGCTCAGTAGACTCCATACAGGGTCCAATTCTAGCACAGGATCATCAAACCCAAGGGCGCAATGCCTCGGGGCGCAGGACGGACCGCCGTTGAAATGCGAGGATGGTATGGCGGAGAGGGTGGGATTCGAACCCACGGTCGCCCATAAAGACGACACGCGATTTCCAGTCGCGCCTATTCGGCCACTCTAGCACCTCTCCGAATCGTGGGGGACCAAGCCGTGCTGGTCACCACCGTCCAGCGCAACGAACCAATCGCACATGAAATGCAAACAATTCGTCGTGGCGGAGAGGGTGGGATTCGAACCCACGATGAGATTGCTCCCATACTGGTTTTCGAGACCAGCGCCTTCGTCCGCTCGGCCACCTCTCCGTGGACGTGGATTATAGCATACGCGGCCTGTCGCTCCCCAGTCTCACTTGACGCCTGAACAGCCCGTGCGATCGAAGCTCAGCCTTGGTAGCCGCCGGTGAGCTGCAGTGCCGTGCCGGACACCCATCGCGCGGCGGGGCTGACGAGGTATCTCACCGCCTCGCCGATGTCCTTGGGCGTGCCGGTCCCAAGCGGGTATTGTGCCCTGCGCTCTGCTGCCTCTTCGGGTGTCCATCCGAAATCGCGGGACTCAACTAGGCTCGGCATGATCGCGTTCACTCGAACGCCGTGATCTGACACCTGGGCCGAAAATCCTCTGGTCAGACCGAGCACTCCAGCCTTCGAGGCGTTGTAAGCCGGAGACAGCCCCTTGGCGCCAGCTTCCGCGGAACGAGAGCTGATGTTCACGATGCACCCGCTGCCCTGCGCGAGCATTGGTTCGAGTGCCGCCTTCGAGCAGTTGAACACGCCGGTGAGGTTGACATCGATGGTGCGCTGCCACTCGTCATCGGGCAGATCCCACGCGTTGCCATCAGGTGCGTCGATCGCCGCATTGTTGACCAGGATATCGACCTTCTTGTGGAGGTCGATTGCCAGATTGATCAACCGTCGAGCATCCGCGGCGCGACTGGTGTCCATCAGCATGCAAACGGCCTCGCCTTTGCCCTCGCCCTGAATCTGGTCGATAGTCCCCGAGGCGTCCTGGATGTCGCCGATGACGATCTTCGCCCCCGCTTCAGCGAGCACGAGCGCAATTCCTTGGCCGATCCCTTGGGCGGCGCCCGTAACGATTGCAACTTGTCCGTCCAGCCTAGTAGAGTCGCTCAATTGCATCCTCCTTCGCGTGTCCCAGCGATCATGTCGTCGGAATCGAGTGGTCAAGACAGTATAGGCCGTCGCGGCCCGGCAACCCAACCACCGACAGCTGACGGTTAACGGCTATCAGCCAACAGCTAACGGCTGACGGCTAACGGCTAACACCTGACGGCTGACAGCGCAGACCCCGGCAACTATAATGCGGGGATGCACGACGTTATGAACCCGATCGCGACGAACCGAGCCACAGGAGGCCAACATGGCAGAGTACATGGCGTATTTCAACGGAGAGTGGATGCCCTACAGCCAGGTACGCATCGATCCCACCGACAGAGGCTTCCTTGTCGGCGACGTCGTCTTTGACGTTACGCGGACGTTCAATGGCAAAAGTTTCAAGCTGAAGGAACACATCGACAGGCTCTATCGATCGCTGAAATTCGTGCGAATCGATCCGGGGTTGTCCCCGGAAGAGATGACGGAAATAAGCGTGGAGGCGCTCAGCCGCAACGAAAGCGCTCGGTCCGAGGTCGGCGATTACACGGTCTGGCAGTTCGTCACGCGAGGTCCGGGAAGCTGGACACACACTGCCGGCCCGCCCACGGTGTGCGTGCACGTCAGCCCGATCGGCTTCTCGCGGTTCGCCAAGTTCTACGACGGCGGCGCGCACGGCGTTGTGACTCGCACCCGAAGCTACCCCGTTGAGTCGCTGGACCCGAAGGTCAAGCACTTCAGCCGAATGAACTTCAACATGGCCGAATTGGAGACCGCTGACGTCGACCCGGAGGCATGGCCCATATTGACCGACCTGGACGGAAACCTGACCGAAGGAACGGGTTACAACATGTTCATCGTCTCCGACGGAGTCATCCGCACTCCCGGGGACAGCGGACTGCTGCAAGGCGTTTCTCGCGGAACGATCGTCGATCTCGCGGAACAACTCGATATCCCCGTGGTTCACGAAGAGCTCCAGCCCTACGATCTGTACACCGCCGACGAAGCGTTCTTCTCCGGCACCAGCCCGTGCGTCTTGCCCGTCACCAGGGCCGACAAACGGGAGATCGGCGACGGCAAACCCGGCCCCATCACGCAGCAGCTACTCGCGGCTTGGAGCGAGCGAGTCGGCGTCGACATTGTGGGCCAGGCGGTCCGCCACGGCATGTAACGAGTATCGCTCGAACATCCGCGCCTCTATAATCTAACAATCATGGCGCTGGACCAACCTACAGACCAACCTGACGACACGGTCCGCACGACGGCCGACGTCGGCAAACGCGCGGCGCTGATTGGGTTGTTGGCCATCGTCGCTTTGTCTCTCTCTCTGCGGCTTTACGGCCTGAGCTGGGACGAAGGGTTCGACTGGACGCCCCATCCCGACGAGCGCGCGATCCTGATGCGCGTGGCGGAGTTGGCGCCGCCATCGATCGGCGACCTGGGCGTGCTCCTCGATGCCGACGAAAGCCCGTGGAACCCTCGATGGTTTCCGTACGGTAGCTTTCCGCTCTATGTCCTGAAGATCATCCAGCTAACATACGGCCTGCTGCCGGTTTCCGACCTGCACGACCTACGGACAGCCGGTCGCCTGGTGTCCGGCTTGGCCGACGTGGCGACTGTCGTGATGGTGTTCCTCGTTGGCAAGGCTCTCTACTCGCGTCGGGTGGGGCTGTGGGCCAGCGGGTTGGTTTCGTTGGCTGTCATCCACATCCAGCTCAGCCATTTCTTCGCCGTCGACACGTTCCTCGCGCTTTTGACGATCCTTACGATGTACTTCCTCGTACGCGTGGCTCGCGAGGGCAGGGCGCGCGATTCCGTGCTCGCGGGCCTGTTCCTCGGACTGGGTTTGGCCACGAAAGTGAGCCTTGCGCCGATCCTCGGGGCGTTCGCAGTCGCACACCTGATGTACGCCCTCGGGCTCGCCGACCGCTCAATGAACTCGAAGAACACGGATCTGCGAGACCGATTCTCGGCGGCGGTTCTCGGCATGCTCGCGGGAAGCTTCGTCGCCGGAGTCGCCTTCCTCGTCGCCCAGCCGTACGCGCTGCTCGACATCGATCGCTTTCTCGACGACGTTTCGGAGCAGTCGGAAATGGTTCGGCGCATCCGCGACTACCCGTACACCCGGCAGTACATCGACACGACCCCGTATCTGTACCAGGTTCGGCAGTTGGCGACGTGGGGGCTGGGCTGGCCGCTGGGCATCCTCGTTTGGGCAGCGTTGGCGCACACGGCGCTACGCGGATTGCGACCGTTGATCGGCGCGGCTTACGTAATCGTCGGGTGGGAGCTGCCGATGGCGATCTTGATCCGGTTCGACAGTGTGATCGCGGTCATGGCAGCATCGGCCATCGCAATCGGAGCATTGGTCGCCACACTGCCGATTCGGCGACGCGACACTCGCCTGGACGTGTTGCTGCTTGCCTGGGTCGCGCCATACTTCTTCATCACGGGCGCGTTCGAGGTCAAGTTCCTCCGGTACATGATCCCGATCACGCCATTTCTGCTGCTGTTCGCGTCGAGGCTGGCCGCCGATTTGTGGGACCGGGTCCGCATGTTCGACCAGACCACCATCCAACACGCGGTGCGCACCGTGGTCGGATTGGCTCTTGCGTCGGTGTTCGCGACCACCGGTTTCTACGCCGTTTCGTATCTCGGTCTTTACGGCAAGACTCATCCGGCCGTCGCGGCTTCCGCATGGATCAACGAAAACGCTCCGAACGGCTCGGTCGTGCTGAAAGAACACTGGGAAGAAGGACTCCCAGGCATGCACAACTACCAGGTCCGCGAGCTGCCGCTGTACGAGCCCGACACGCCTGGCAAGATGCAGACCGTGTCCAGCGAACTCGCCCGCGCGGACTATCTGGTTTTCTTCAGCAACCGGCTCTACGGGACGATTGCGCGCCTGGAGGATCGATATCCGGTCACACGCGAGTACTATCGGCAGCTTTTCACCGGCGAACTAGGGTACGAGCTGGTTCAGCAATTCACCGCCTACCCGGAACTGCTCGGCGTCGAGTTCGTCGACGAAACCTTCAGGCGTCCGGATTTGCCCGAGCCGGTGATCGCCACGGGAGCCGAGTCGACGACGGTTGGACTCGGCCTCGGATTCGCCGACGAAAGTTTCTCAGTTTACGACCACCCCAAAGTGCTCGTGTTCCAAAATCGTTCGCACCTGACGCAAGAGGCGATCTACGCGAGCGTAGCTCCGACGATCGATGGATTCCCAGCGCGGTCTGTTTCGCCAAGGGAATCGGTTGCCCCTGGCAAAAGCTTGTTGTACTCGCCGGAAGACGCTCGGCTGCAGCAGGGAGGCGGAACGTGGACGGACGTCGTGCGTACGGACGGCTGGGCCAACCGGTCACCCGTGCTGGCGTGGTTGCTCGTCGTCGAAGGACTGGCGATACTCGCGTTTCCGTTGGTCTTCGCCATCTGCCGCCCGCTGCCCGACCGGGGATGGCTGCTGTCGAAGGCGCTCGGACCGCTGTTCGCTGGACTCGTGGTCTGGCTGCTGGCCAGTCTGCGGTGGATGGAGTTTTCGAAAGTGTCCGTGGGGGTCGGCGCCCTTGTCGTGTTCGCGCTGTCCGTCGCCGTGCTCGTCAGGGAACGGGCGTCCATCAAATCGTACGTCGCAAACCACTGGCGGACAATCGCGATAGGCGAAGCGGTGTTCCTGGTGGCGTTCTTCGCGTTCTTGCTGGTGCGCATGGCCAATCCCGATCTCTGGCACCCGTTCCGGGGCGGCGAAAAACCGATGGACCTTGCGTACCTCAACGCGGTGGTCCGCTCGACGTTCATGCCGCCGTACGACCCGTGGTTCGCGGGCGGATACCTGAACTACTACTACTGGGGCCAATTCCTGGTCGCGACGATCATCCACGCCACCGGAATCGGCTCCGGCGTCGCGTTCAATCTCGCGATCCCTTGGTTCTTCGCGCTGGCGGCGGGGGCGTCTTTCTCGCTCGTATACAACCTGGTCGAGAGCACCCGGCGTCGGTTCGGACCTGGTTTGATCGCAAAGGACTTCTGGTCGTCATCGGCGATGGCCGGCGTTGCCGGAGCGATCTTCGTGGTCGTGCTCGGCAACCTCGACGGCGCGGTTCAACTCGGCGAGGGCGCTTGGCGCGTCGTCGTGCAAGGCTTGCCCGCGGGAGAATTCGATTTCTGGCGCAGCTCGCGGATGATGCCGCCCGACCCGCCGGGACACGAGATCACGGAGTTCCCTTTCTTCACGTTCCTGTTCGCGGACCTACACGCCCATCTGATGGCATTGCCGTTTACGCTCGTGGCACTCGGGCTGGCCGCGGCGGTAGCTATCGGCGCATACCGAAAATCTGATGGAGAAGGGCGGTGGAGCGTCGCGACCCTCGGCCGGCTGGCCACGCTCGGTATTGTGGTTGGAGTCTTGCGTGTCATGAACGCTTGGGACTACCCCGCGTACCTGGCTATCGCCGTCGGCGCCATTGCAATCGGAGAGTTGACGGCTCACGGCGGCGTTGGCCTCGTTGTCGCGGGCAGGGCGGCTGCAAAGTCCGTGATCGTGTTTGGTGTGGGCTACGTCGCGTTCCTGCCGTACCACCTGAACTACGAGACTTTCTTCAGCAGCGTGGAACGCACCACGAACACCACCGTGCTCTGGCAGTTCCTGGCCATAAACGGGTTGTTCGTATTCATTCTGGGCTCGTACTATGTGTGGTCGCTTCGCGGTTTCGTGACGAGCGCCGCGATGTCCGCGGGCCGGTGGTTGTCGCGATTTACCGATACGGTCGCCGCCGAGAACGAGAGAGTCGCTGCGGGAGGCGCCGCCCAGGTCAGCGCTGGTCAGGCATTGGCGATGGTTGGCTTGGCCGTTGGATTCGGATACCTCGTCACCGCGATGCTTGCCGGGGTTGCCGGTGACACCATCATTTTCGCGTCCGTGGCCGTCACAGTCGTCGCCTACGTCGGCATTCGCGCGCTAACCCGCTTCGACGGCGCGTCGCCTGAAATGGCGTTCGCCTCGCTCGCGGCAGGGGCGGCGTTCGCGATCGTCGTTGGGTTGGACGTCGTTCGTGTCGAGGGCGACATCGACCGCATGAACAGCGTGTTCAAGTTCTACCTGCAGGTCTGGGTGCTGCTCGCCGTTGCCTCCGCGTACCTGCTTTGGCGGTTGCTGTCACGGCGACCGAGCTCGCCGAGTCGACCGTTGCGAGTGTGGCGGCGTGTCTGGATCACGGCGCTGGCGCTGCTCATCGTGAGCACGGCGGTGTACCCGGTGCTCGGTGCCCGAGACAGGCTGCGAGACCGCTTCGACGGCAACGTTACGCCGTTGACGCTTGACGGCACGGCTTACATCGAAGGCACGACCTATCGCGACGCCAAGGGCAACATTGACTTGGCGGTCGACTTCGAGGGCATCCAATGGCTGCTGGACAACGTCGAAGGCTCACCCGTGATTTTGGAGGCCAACACCCCGACCTATCGATGGGGCGGCAGAGTGTCGATCTACACTGGCCTGCCAAGCGTCGTCGGTTGGCAGTGGCACCAGCAGCAGCAACGATGGGACTATCGAGGCGAAGTCGATCGCCGGATCTCGGACGTCAGGCGCCTTTTCGACACCCACAACCTGAACGACGCCTTGTCGCTGCTGAGAAAATACAACGTGAAATACGTCTACATCGGCCAACTGGAAAGGGCGTATCATCCGGACGGCGTCGGAAAATTCGGCGAGCCATTGGCTCAATTCCTGACCCCAGTGTTCGAAACGGATGCGGTCACGATCTACGAGGTAAAGCCGGCCGGGCTTTGAAGGAGGAGGAGGAACGATGTGTCGTAGTATCAAGATCCTACGCGAAGGGGCGACCCCACTGTCGGACGAAGAAATCAGGGCAGCCGCGCTCCAATTCGTGCGCAAGATATCGGGCTACCGCAAACCCTCGCGCGCCAACGAAGCCACTTTCGAGGCGGCAGTGGACGAGATATCGGCGGTCAGCTCGAAGCTCCTGCACTCACTGGAGTACCGAGTCGTCAAAGCGAGGTGATGGGCTCGGCGACGCTCGATTTCATTTGGTGCTCTGGCCCTTCAGGGCCAAGCCCAACCTTCACCCATTGCGACGGTCTTGTTCAATCGATGTCGCCCTGAATCGTAACGAAACCAACGACAACGCCACCAACTCACATACCAAGGGAGAACCACGTATATGAGCTCGACACCAATATCGGCGGAAAACCGCGCAAAGCTGGCTGAGTTTCTGGAGCCGTCCAGGATCGTCGTAGTCGCCACAATCGGTCGCAACGGCACGCTGCAACTGACGCCCAACTGGTACTGGTTCGACGGTGAAACGATCTCGGTTTCGACCACGAAAAACCGCGTCAAGTACCGCAACCTGTCGCGTGATCCCCGCATGTTGGTTTGCATCTACTCCGAGCCGCGTCGCCGACTACGTCACGGTCACCGGAACCGTGACGATTTCCGACAACGAATCGATCTGGCCGACAACTCGAAAGATCATCGAGCGCTACGCCGACCCCGATCGAATCGAGCGACAGCTCGCCGAGATGAGGACGCAGGGCCGCGTGATACTCTCGCTGACGCCGGCCACCGTCGCGTTCCGCTGATAGGGGTCCGCGACGCTTACTGCGCGGTTGCGCCGCCGTCCATGATGAGCGGCGACCCGGTCATGAACGAGGATTCGTCTGACGCCAGGAACAGCGCTCCGTAAGCGATCTCGCGCGGGTCGGCGATGCGCTTCAGGAAGTTCGACGAGCCTGCTTCGCGCAAGAAATCGTCGCGATCGGTTCCCGTAAATTTGCGATGAGCCTCGGTCGCCTGGGTCAGGACCGAGCCGGGGCAGACGCAGTTCACGCGGATGCCGTTCGGCGCCAGGTCCAACGCCAGACATCTGGTTAGCTGCAGCAACGCCCCTTTCGACGCGTTGTACGGCACGAACGCCGCTTGGGCGACCATCGCGCTGACCGAAGCGATGTTCACGATCGATCCACCACCCAGCGCTTTCATGTGCGGCATCACGTTTCGGACGCAGTACGAAGCCCCGATGACGTTCACGCCGAACACCCGTTGCCAGTCGTCGTCGGTCACGTCTTCGACTAGCCCGAACACGAACGCCGCCGCGTCGTTGACCAGCACGTCGATCTTGCCCATGCTCGAAGCAGCCTGGTCGACCATCGCCTTGACCTGCGTCTCGTCGGAGACGTCAGTCCTCACGAACCCGGCCTCGCCGCCCGCGTCGGCGATCAGGCGCACCGTCTCTCGGCCATCTACTTCATCGATGTCCGCAACAGTCACCGACGCGCCTTCCTCTGCGAAAAGCTGGCATATCGCTCTGCCGATCCCCGCCGCTCCGCCCGTCACAATCGCTGATTTGTCGTTCAATCGCATCGTATGCCTCCGTCGGTTAAATCTCAGTCCAGGTGGAACACTTCATCGAGCTGCATCATCATCTGGTCGGGCTTTGCGCCTGGGGGAATCTCGAAATACGGCGCCATGAACTCCTGCCACCGTCCGTTCACGTCCTCGCTAGCCATGGCCGCCAGCGCCGCCTCAAAATCCTCGACCGCTTCGAAGTACCCGAACAGCAGCCCGTCTTCGCGAGCGAAGATCGAATAGTTGCACCACCCCGATCGGCGCAACGCGTCCAGCATCTCGGACCACACAGCCGCGTGATGCTGAGAATACTCTTCGAGCAGATCCTCTTTGACTTTCAACAAGAAACCAACTCGTTTGATGACGCACCTCCCGTGGCGGCAGCACTCGCCGACCGCGCCATTGTACGCGGCACAGATCGTTTCGGCACAAAGACGTTTTTCGACGTCTCCGGTCATTCGACTTGGCGCGCAGGTGTTGGTCACGGAGCCAGCTCAAAGATCGACGATTCTTTGGCATTCGGATCGCAAAGCAACGCGTGGATCATCCCAAATCTCGAATCAAGGACCGACGCCCAGACCGACCGACCACATGCGCCGACATCGTGCTCAGGCGTCATGCCAAATGTTATTGTGCAAACTTTCACAAAAACCTCATATCGGCCACGCCTGAGACTCTGAGTGTTTCGCGCGCCGACAACTATAATATGGCTGACGGTGTAATCGAGGACGATATGAAAGTCCACGCCGGTCGCTCTGCGAAGCTCACCTTGGGATGTGCTTGAGCGGCTTGGATGGGATAGTAGGAGGAGGGCCGAGACGTTCAAAAAGATACTGGTTCCCTTGGACGGCAGCGAGCAAGCCCGAGGCATTTTGCCATATATTTCCTATCTGGCCAAAGGGATGGGGAGCAGTCTACACATCTTGTCGGTCATCAATCCCGACGATGTAAGAATCCCAGGCGTCGCGCGCAAAGCGCAATCCGATTGCGGCGCGCCGATGGCGGTCGGCTACACCGGGATTGTGGGCGCCGAGACCGACGCCGGCATCGCGGTTGAGACCCGACGACGGTTCCCGACGCGCGTCCATGCGCCAGGCGGACCGTATGTGTCGCAAGCCTTCGACCGGGCCGAATCGCGATTGAGACGCGACCTGTCATGGGTCGTCGATGACCTCGCGGAAAGCGGACTGAAGGCCAGGGCCGCGGTTAGATCCGGCGATGCGGCCGAAGAAATCGTGAGGTACGCCAAGAAACACGAATGCGATCTGATCGCCATGTCGACGCACGGCCGGAACATGGTGTCGCGGGCGATCTTGGGCAACATCACAGACTCGGTCATCCGGACGTCGGATCTTCCCACGCTGGCGATCACGCCTGAGAAGGCTGAACAGTATTGGAGATCCGATGTCGAGTTGACCAAGATACTCGTTCCGCTGGACGGCTCAGAAATGGCGGAGGGCGCCTTGCCGTTCGCCGAAGAGTTGGCTCGCACTCTTTCGATGGAGATCGTACTAGTGCGCGCGATCGGGCAAACCACGTTGCAGAGCTCAGACGTCGCCCTCTTCTATGCTGGCGACGCGGGCATTGATGCGGAGATCGAAGCCGAAGCGTGCGCGTACTTGGACAGCGTTGTGGACAAGCTGTCAGCCAAAGGATTGAAAGTGACCTGCACGTTCAAACGGGGTGTTCCGGCGGCTGCGATCAATGAGTTGGCGCACGATACGCCAGACAACGTGATCGCCCTCACGACACACGGTCGTTCCGGATTCCGACGGCTAGCCCTGGGCAGCGTAACCGAGGCGATAGTCCGCAACGCTGGCGACTCGGTGCTCGTGATCCCGCCGGCGTGCTCTGCGTAAAACCGACCGGGTTGGCGAATGCCAGGGTGCATCGGCGCCAGGTCGGCCGATGCACCGACATCGATGGATTGGTTAGCGAAGGATCGCGTCTCCCACTGTTCCGACGCCGGCGAGGCGCGATCCCATGAGCGCGTGATCTCAATCGAATTGAGGTTACCGATCGCCGTGGCGAGCTCGGCACGACGGATCTCGGCGGAGTTTTGCTAGCCTTCGGCAGCAGCCCTTTGGTCCCTGTCGTCCCTTGTGTCCCTCGACCGCGGTTCAGCCTGCACATACGTTGCGTGACTCATCACATCGATTGAGCCTGCGTGTGGAGGCAGCGGAAATGACTTCGGCGGAGCGAGGCGCCTGGGGACGCACGGCGTTTGTGTGAGTAGGAACTGGAGCGGGAGACGAGATTTGAACTCGCGACAGCCTGCTTGGAAGGCAGGGGCTCTACCACTGAGCTACTCCCGCTCGGAAGACGCCTCCATTCTACCACCATCGCGAGGAGCAATCCCATCCAGTAAGATGGCACTCACTCGTGTCTTGAATCGATTGACGGGGTTCAGAACGGCCCCGCCCCCATCCGTTCGGCCTGAGCCTGTCGAAGGCCCTCACCCACGTGCGCCTCGACCCCGTCCCCGAACGAACGCGCGCCTGGTTTGAGTGCCTAAGCAACGATGTTTTGTAGCCTTGGTTCGACCGGCGCCGACAGAGACGGGATTCGGATATGTCGCGACTTCCAAGAAGCGGCGTCAAAACCGGATGCCTGCGGAGCCCCAGATGTTTCACCTTCCGTAGGAAGGATCAGAGTGACGAGGCATGTATTGCCTTGCGGGTATAACCCCGATTGCATCGGGACTCAGGACGAACGGAGACGGGAATGGGTTGGCTCGAATCGGGTGGTTGCGGACGCCGATCAGTGTTCAGCGCGTTCGTTTCGCCGGCACGGCGACGCCCGGAGCGCAGGGCAATGCGAACAGCGTTCGGGGCGAGAGGGTGGACCCAAACAGCTCCGGGGGCGGGGCCGAGCTCGACACTGAGGCTCACCCCAGAGGTTACCCCATGTCACCCCAGGTGTGCCCCGACTTGACCTCGACGTCCAGCGGAACCGCCAGCGACATCGCGTTTGGCATCAACTCCATGACGATCTCGCGCATCTGATCGAACTCGTCGTTCGGCGTTTCGAAGATTAGCTCGTCGTGCACCTGCAGGATCATCTTCGATTTCATGCCCAGGTCGTCCATGCGCTCCATGATTTGGACCATGGCGATCTTGATGATCTCGGCGGCGGTGCCCTGGATTGGCATGTTGATCGCTGCGCGCTCGGCGGCTTGCCTGACTCGATAGTTGCGCGCGTTGACATCCGGCAGATATCGGCGACGGCCCAGGAGGGTCTCGACGTATCCGTTGTCGCGACACAGCTCCTTCGTCCTGTCGACATAATCGAGAATCTTCGGGTATTTCTCGAAGTACAGATCGATGAAGTGTTGCCCTCGATCGGGACTCAGATCGGTTTGGCGAGAGATGCCGAACGATGTCATGCCGTACAGCACGCCGAAGTTGAGTATCTTTGCGAAGCGTCTCATGTCGGCCGTCACCTGGTCGATCGGTACATCGTAGACCAGCGACGACGTAGCGCTGTGGATGTCCTCGCCGTCGTGGAAGGCTTGCAACAACCCAGGGTCTTCGGTGTAGTGAGCCAGAACGCGAAGCTCGATTTGCGAGTAGTCGGCGGCCAGCAGCGTCGCGTCCGGCGCGTCTTCAGCCACGAACGCTTTCCGCACCTGGCGTCCCAACTCGGTGCGCACAGGGATGTTTTGCACGTTCGGGTCGTTTGACGAGAACCTGCCGGTGGCCGACCCCGCCTGGTTGAACTTGGTGTGGATCCTGTCGGTCTTGGCGTTGATGAGGCCGGGCAATGCATCGACGTAGGTCGACTTGATCTTGGACAACTGCCGATACTCAAGGATATGGCCCAGCACCTCGTAAGCTCTCGGATCGACGTTCTCGGCCTTCCCGCTGTCGAGAAAATCCTTCAGGTTGTCTAGGGTGGCCGCGTCCGTGGAATAGCCCGTGCGTGTTTTCCTGCTCGGAGGCAACCGGAGTTCGATGAACAGAATGTCGGCAAGCTGCTTCAACGAATTGATGTTGAATTCGTGGCCGATGGCCGAGTACATCTCTGCCTGGATCTGGCCGAGTTGCGTCGCGAGCTCCGTGGACATTCTGCCGAGGAGTTCGGAGTTTACCGCGACGCCTTCGCGCTGCATCCTGACCAGAACATCGACCAACGGAACCTCGACGTCGTCCAGGAGCTTCCGTAACGGTCCTTCGCCGACCTCTTGCGTCAGCGAGGTTCGAAGCCGCTCGGTAAAGTCGGCGTCGGCTGCCGCGTACTTCCCCGCCTCGCCGATGTCCACCTTGTCCATCGTGATCTGCTTGCGGCCGGTGCCGATCAGCTCCGTGATCGGCGTCATCTCGTGATGGAAGAACTCCAGCGCAAGCGCCTTCAGCCCGACGGCCTTACGTCCGCTGGCGTGCGCGGCGAGCATCGTGTCGAATTCGAGCCCTTGCAACGACACGCCCTGATCCTCGAGCACCATCAAGTCGTAGTTGGCGTTGTGCGCTGCCTTCGGGACCGCAGGGTCTTCGAAAATCGGGCGCAACCGTTCTATGACGCGGTCCATGGCGAGTTGCTTGCCTTCCGCATGGCCCACGGGCACGTACCAGCCCTTGTTGGGGCTGTTGGAGAACGAAAGCCCGACGAGGTTCGCCGCCATCGGGTCGATCGAGTCGGTCTCGGTGTCGAACGAGAAACCCTCGGGGCGATTGAGCTCGGAGACGAGCTCATCGAGTCTCGCGTCGTCGTCAACGATGATGTAGTCCGACGGTTCCGCTTCTTCCTCGTCGGGAAGCAGCATCAACTGCGCGCCGCCGCCGTGTGCTTGATCCGACGCCGGGATGCGGTCGACCATGCTGTAGAACTCGAGTTCCTGCAGAACGTCGACAACCGCGCTTCGGTTGTACGTTCCGAATTTGCAGGCTTCGAGATCCAACGTTACCGGCACGTCGCGGACGATCGTCGTGAGGAAGCGCGCCTGCAGGGCAAGGCCGTGGTTGTCGGTCAGGCTTTGCTTGGCTCTGGGCGGCGTGACGGAATCGAGGTTCTCGTAGATGCCGTCGATGCTGCCGTAGTCGGTGAGCAGCTTGATCGCGGTTTTGATCCCGATGCCGGGCACCCCTGGAATGTTGTCGGAGGTGTCGCCTTGGAGCGCTTTGATGTCCGCGATGTGCTCGGGACCCAACCCGCCGTATCGTTCCTTGACGGCGGTCGCATCGTAAAGGGTCTTCTTTTGGACGGCGAAGCTCAACTGCACTCGAACCCAGGGCGACACAAGCTGAAACGTGTCCGTGTCGCCGGTGAGCACGATGGTCTCGATCTGTTGCTCTTCGGCCTGCCGGCAGAGCGTGCCGAGGACGTCGTCCGCTTCGAATCCGGCCTGTTCGTAGATCGGAATGTCGAACGCCTCGATGAGCTGCCGAATGCGCCCGAACTGGCTGCGAAGCTCCGGCGGCGTGGGAGGACGATGAGCCTTGTACTCTTTGAAACTCTCATGCCTGAATGTCGGTTGGGGCAGGTCGAACGTGACCGCGAGGTGCGAGGGCTTCCGGTCTGCCAGCGTTCTGAGCAAGCTGTTGAAGAACCCGAACACCGCCCTGACCTCTTCGCCGGTGCTGCGAACGGTGAGTGGGTCGCGAATCGCGTGCCAGGCGCGGTGCAAAAGGGCGTGGCCGTCCAGAAGGAGAAGCAGCTGCGCTGGTTCGAGCATAGAGCGCGTGTCGCCGGACGGCATAGGTATCTCCTATCGAATCGAGTGGGAACAGATCGATTATACACTCGGCACGGAAGAGCGACCAGAATCTCGGCTGGCTGTGGACTTGCTCAGACACCCAATGACAAGGGCATCGTGCAAGCATGTCCAAGGTTATTCGACGGATTTGGTCCGCACAAATTTCTACGACCAACAAAAGTAGAGAGCGTGTACCAATCAGTTCTCTGTGGATCTGCTTAACTTGCGCCGATCATGGAAGACTGGATGAGGAAATCGGAACAACTAAGGCGTGAGCCAGCACATCTACAATCTCTGGCGTCACTCTCGCGCCATCGTTGCGTTTGCATTACGTTGTCACAGCGCTCGTATGCGAAAAAGCGCCAAAATGGAAGTGTCGCTGAGAATGCGAAATCGGTTTGTCCACAGCGATGCGAGTGCCAGCATTGCGAACAAGGCTGCGGTGCCGAACAGCCCTAGTCCTGGTACGGGGTCCGAAAAAAGCGCGTTTGCTCCAATTTGCTGAGGCACGCTCTTCCACGCATCTCCGGCACCCAATTAACCGAAGTCACCGTAGCCCCACGCCCAGAGGGTGCATCCGACCTGAGAGCGACCGTGTGTTTGCCCTCATAGTCACCCGCAGCGATTGCAGTCCAGTTTGTTGCCTGGGTCAATTCTTGGGTTGGGGTGTTCTTCCTGGTGGTAGTCCCGTCGCCGAGTTCACCAGAGTAATTCGCACCCCAAGCCCACAAGGTGCCGTTTGACTTGGGGCCCACCGTGTAAAGCTCGGCAGCGATGGCAGACCAGTTTGTGGCCCCGGTCGATTCCTGGGTCGGAGTCCGCCCGCCGACATAAGTTCCGTCGCCGAGTTGGCCCGTGGTGTTGTTGCCCCATGCCCAAACCGTGCCGTCTAATTTTATCGTGACAGAATGATACGTCCCGGCGGCGACGGCGGACCAATTGTCCGCGCCCGTCAACTCTTGAGTGGGAGAGGTGACCGTCGCAGGGCCGTTGGTTATCGCGCCGATCTGACCGTGGTTGTTGCTGCCCCATGCCCATAGAGTACAGTCAGATTTGAGAGCGACCGTGTGATATGCGCCCGCACCTATCGCGGTCCAGTCGGTCGCCATGGTCGATTCCTTGGTCGGCGCATTCTTGTCGGCCGTGGTACCGTCTCCGAGCGCTCCAAAGGCATTGTCGCCCCATGCCCAGAGTGTGCCGTCAGACTTGAGGGCGACCGTGTGATGATAACTCGCGGCGATGGCTGACCAGTTTGTCGCGCCGGTGTGTTCTTGGGTTGGGACGGATTGTTGAGCGGTGGTTCCGGCCCCGAGTGAACCGCCCCATGCCCAGAGAGTGCCGTCCGATTTGAGAGCGACCGAATGATCGTTGCCAGCCGCGACGGCGGTCCATTCACTGACTTCCGCATCGGCTATCGGTACTGGTCCCACGACCAAAGTGATCGTCGCCATTGCAGAGAAGCACGGTTGCCTTCAAGATTGTTGGTATTCTGATCAGCCCAGTCAAGGCTACGGATCGAGCCTTGATTGCTATCATCAGAGATTCTGCCGATCTTCTCAAATTCAAACAGATCTGCCTCCGAGAACCATCGTGATATCATATTTCGGTTGAAGATGATATCACATGAAGGATCTGGGTGTGGTTATGAGTGCTCACTCCATAATGATCAAAAATAATACGGGAATCGTTGCGATCATGATTAACCAATTGTGATTCCCTGCTCTTGGGATTGTTCATAATCCGAAGTTTGCCATATGTGCCGATACTGTGGGTTGAAGACGGACAAGCCGTGAAGATGGCAGGAAGATCAGTGTCAAAATGCGAAGCAGCGAAGAACGCGCAACGAACACTAGACTGCTGGTCAGGCTATCGTTGAGAGTTCGCAAATGTCCGCCTGATGACCTTGCCTTGCTCGGGTCTGTAGTGGGGTGCCCGATCAGCGCCCATGTAGCGTCGGGGGTGTCGATTGATTCGCTGCCACCGGGCGCTACACGCCCGCCAGCTTTCGTACGTCGTCGAGCAGCGCGGCGACGGCGGCAGGCGACTCCGCTTCGGCGTAGATCCGCAGCAACGGCTCCGTGCCCGAGAATCGGATCAACGCCCAGTGGCGGTCTTCGAGCAGGAACCGGACGCCATCCTGTTCATCGATGCCGACCACGGGCTTGCCGCCAATGGAAGACGGCCCCGACACCTGGATTCGCTGGCGGATTTCATCCCGTTGATCGGGGTCGAAAGCAATGTCGTGCCGATCGTAGTGGTGCGGTCCGACTTTTTCGTACAGCATCGCCAGCAAGTCTGACGGGTTCTGGTCGGTTCTGACCACCATGTCCAACATCAGCAACCCGCTGAGGATGCCGTCCCGCTCCGGGACATGGCCTCGGAACGCGTAGCCGCCGCTCTCTTCGCCCGCGGCGATGGCTTCCTCGGTCATCATCACCGGGCCCAGATACTTGAAGCCCACCTTGGTCTCGAACAACGGGACGTCATAGACTTCCGCCAGTCGGTCGATCATCGAAGTCATCGTTATCGATCGAACTAGCGGGCCGTCTTGCCCGAGGTTCTCAAGCAGGTGCATACACAGGATGGCAAACGTCTGCAGCGTGGTGAGGAACCGCCCGTCTTCGTCGACGACGCCGACGCGGTCAGCGTCCCCGTCGGTCGCGAGTCCGATGTCCGCGCTGTAGTCGGCCACCGCGTCGATGAGCGGGGCGAGATTTTGTTCGATCGGCTCTGGTTGAGCCATCCCGGGGAACAACGGATTGCGCTCCCCGCGTATCTCGATCAGGCGCGTGTTCCCGCCTTCCAGAAGCTTGCTGAAGTAGCCCGCGCCCGAGCCGTGCATGGGATCGAAAACGATGTTCAGACCGGCATTGCGGATCGACTGGACATCGACAATGCTAGCGACGTGGGCCAGGTACTCGGGCTCGGGGTCGAAATACTCCAGCAGTCCCTGGCGTTCGGCTTCGGCGAGGTCCATGCGCTTGATGTCAGGCGCAAGTTCCACGGCCGCGATTCGCTCCTCGAGCCGCTCCACGATTTCCGGCGAGGCGCTGCCCCCATAGTCGGGCTTGAATTTGAAGCCGTTCCAGATGCTTGAATTGTGACTGGCCGTTATGATGCAGCCGGCGCCGGCGTCTTTGCGCACGAGGTTGAAGCTGATTACCGGGGTCGGGGCTGCCTTGTCGCACAGCATCACGGGTATCCCGTTCGCGGTGATGACCTCGGCGACGGCGCGCGCAAAGTCTTCAGACGCGAACCGGTTGTCGTATCCGATCACGAACCCGCGGGTCGCGAGCCGGTTCGCGATCAGAAAGTTGGCGGTGCCCTGAGCGCAGATTCTAACGTTCTCGAAGGTGAAGTCCTCCGCGATGATCGCTCGCCAGCCGTCGGTGCCGAATTTAATCACCACGAGTCAACTCCTTGAGAACGCGGAACCTCGATCCATTTGATCGCACAGAGCGTAACGTCAGTTGCTGGCGCCGTCCGGGAACGCTTCCTTCCGTATCTGATCTGCTTTGTCGGTCTTCTCCCACGGGAGATCGATGTCGGTTCGGCCAAAATGGCCGTACGCGGCGGTCTGTTTGTAGATCGGCCGTCGCAGATCCAGATCTCGAATGATCGCTCCGGGTCGAAGATCGAAGTGCTTCTCGATCAGTTCGTTGATCGTCTCGTCCGACACTTTGGCGGTGCCGAACGTCTCGGCTGAGATCGATATCGGCGCCGCAACGCCGATGGCGTAAGAGACCTGGAGCTCGACCCGGTCGGCGACCCCGGCCGCGACAAGGTTTTTGGAGACGTAACGAGCCGCGTAAGCCGCGGATCGGTCGACTTTCGTTGGATCCTTGCCCGAGAACGCTCCGCCCCCATGGCGAGCCATTCCGCCGTACGTGTCGACAAGTATCTTGCGTCCGGTCAATCCAGTGTCGCCGACGGGACCGCCGATGACGAACCGGCCGGACGGGTTGATGACCCACCGGGTGTCGCCGTCGATGTATTTTGCATCGATCACATGTTTGCCCACGTGTTCGATGAGGTCTCGTTCGATGACCGATTGGCTGACCTCGGGGCTGTGCTGCGTGCTCAAAACGACCGTGTGGACGCGCTTGGGGACGCCGTATTCGTACTCCACCGTGACCTGAGATTTTCCGTCCGGCCGCATGTAAGGAAGCGAGCCCTCTTTTCGGATCTCGGCCATTCTCTGGCAAAGCTGGTGCGACAGAGCCATTGGCAGCGGCATGAGCTCGGGCGTTTCGTTGCATGCGAACCCGACCATCATCCCCTGGTCGCCGGCGCCCAGGCTTTCGACGTCCGTGGCGCCATCTTCTCCACGAGTTTCCAGTGCGTTCGACACGCCGGTGGAGATGTCTTGCGACTGGCTGTCGATCGAGACCGACACGCCGCAGGACTGGTAGTCGAATCCATATGCCGAGTCGTCGTACCCGGCCTCGCGAATCGTGCGGCGGACGATGGATGGAATGTCTACGTATGTGCTGGTCGTGATCTCCCCCATGACAACGACCATTCCTGTGGTCGTGCAGGTCTCGCATGCAACCCTCGCGAACGGGTCCGCGGCGATGATCTCGTCGAGCACCGCGTCGGATATTTGGTCGCACAGCTTGTCAGGGTGCCCCTCCGTCACGGATTCCGACGTGAACAGATACGAGGGGGAGTCGGTAAAGCTAAAGGCCATTGATTTTCCTCCTGTGACAGCCCTGGTTCGAAGGGGCGTTGCTTGATCGGATTTTCAGTTGGTTCGGGCAAGATTCCCCGCGTCGGGCGCGAGGCTCGTCGCCTTCCGCGTCATGCCAAACCGTGTCTGGCGAGTTGTTCTTCGTTGAGTATCACGAGAGTCGCCGAGCCGTCGGCAATCGTCTTGCCCGCCGCGCTCTTGATTTCGCCTCTGACTTTTACTTCTCTGCCCGCTCGATTATCGAGCCAAGATTCCACTGTGACCATCTCGCCGACCGCGGCGGGCGACCTGAATCGGGTCTCCATCGAGCGCATCATCGTGATGTCCTTCCGGTAGTAGGCCAGATTCTCCATGACCTCGTACAAAAGCGAAGCGATGATCCCCCCGTGGACGATTTCGGGCCACCCTTCATGCCGTTTGGCCGGCGTGAAGCTCGCTCGAAGGCGATCTCCTTGCATCTCCATGTGCAATCGCAGTCCGGACGCATTGGCTTGGCCGCATCCGTAGCAACCGGGATGCTCCTTCACGGAAACCGGAGTGGACCCTGACGATTCGTTGCTTATGTTCCGACGTCCCAACTGGCCAGATATTTCTCCTGCTCGGCCGTGAGCGTGTCGATCGTAACCCCCATCGCCGCCAGCTTGAGCTTGCCGATTTCCTCGTCGATGTCCTTGGGCACCGGGTAGACGTTCGGCTCGAGGTTTTGGGCGGTTTCAGCGAGGTATTCAGCGCACAGCGCCTGGTTCGCGAAGCTCATGTCCATTACCGCCGACGGATGCCCTTCCGCCGCCGCCAAGTTGATGAGCCGGCCTTCGCCGAGCAAATAGAGCTTGCGCCCGTCGCCCATCAAGTACTCCTCGACGAATGGTCTGACCGTCTGTTTTCCGTCGGCCAGTTCCTCCATCGCCGGGATGTCGATTTCGACGTTGAAGTGGCCGCTGTTGGCCACGATTGCGCCGCTCTTCATAATCTCGATGTGCTCGCGTCCGATGGCGTTCATGCCGCCCGTAACGGTGATGAATATGTCTCCGATTTCAGCGGCGTCGGCCATCGTCATTACTCGGTGGCCGTCCATGGCGGCTTCCAGCGCACGGATCGGGTTCACTTCGGTTACAACCGTGTGAGCGCCCATTCCCCGAGCTCGGAGCGCGACGCCGCGTCCGCACCAACCATAACCCGCGATCACCACCGTTTTACCGGCCCACAGCACGTTGGTGGCTCTCGTGATGCCGTCCAGCGTGCTCTGGCCGGTTCCGTATCGATTGTCGAAAAAGTGCTTGGTGTCAGCGTCGTTGACCGCCACGATCGGGTAGCAGAGCTTGCCGTCCGCGGCGAGGCTCGCGAGCCGAATGACTCCGGTCGTCGTCTCTTCGGTGCCGCCAACGATGGATTCGAGCACGTCGGTCCGATCGGTGTGGGCCAATGCCACGATGTCGGCGCCGTCGTCCATCGTCAGATTCGGCTTGTTGTTCAGCGAGGACTGGAGGTGCTGATAGTACGTGTCTCGGTCCTCGCCTTTGATGGCGAACGTGGGTATGCCGTATTCGGAGACGAGCGCGGCCGCGACGTCGTCCTGCGTGCTGAGAGGGTTGCTCGCGCACAGTGCGACCTGCGCTCCGCCGTCGCGCAACGCCAACATCAGGTTGGCCGTCTCGGTGGTCACGTGAAGACAGGCGGCTACGCTGAGGCCGTTGAGCGGCTTCTCTCGACCGAATCGCTCGCGAATTTGGTTGACGACCGGCATCTCGCGAGCCGCCCATGCGATGCGCCGGACGCCGTCGCCCGCTAGAGAGAGGTCCAGCACGTCTCCGGCTGTGTTGTTTGTTGTCAAATCTTCCTCCTTGTTGTGTCGGTGTAGATCCACGGATCGACGTCATGTGGACGGGATACGGGATTCAGATCACTGCCCGCGCGGCAGAGGGCCCCCGTCGTCAAGTCCCGCGAAAGTTGTCAGTTTTTCGAACGCCGCGAATCTGTCCGTGATTTCGTCGTGCGACAACGCGGCTAGGCGATCCGCGCTGAAGTCCTGGACCGTGAACGAACCGATCACGGAGCCCAACACCGCGGCTCGCCTGATTCCTCGCGTCGAAAGATCGCCGGTCGCGGCGAGCATGCCCATGAAACCGCCGGCGAACGAGTCACCAGCGCCAGTGGGGTCTACGACTCGGTCCAATATGAACGCGGGCAGCGCGAAAAGATCTCCGCTGTTCGAGACCAGCACGCCGTGCTCGCCTCGCTTGATCACCACGATTTTGGGCCCGACGGCATGGATGCGTTTGGCGGCTTGAGCCAGGTTCTCTTCGCCCGCAAACGCGCGGGCCTCGCCCTCGTCCATGAAAATCAGGTCGACGGCGGCAACGATGGCGTCGAGATCGGAGCGGCTGCCGTCGATCCAGAAATTCATCGAGTCCAAAGCAACAAGCTTGGGCCGAGGCGACATCTGCTCGAGAACTTGGGTTTGGAGCCGCGGCTCAATGTTGGCCAGAAACAGGTACTCGGTTGCACGTTGTTCTTCGGTCAACTCGGGGCTGAACTCGGCGAACACGTTGAGTTGGGTGTCCAACGTTTCGCGTTGATTCAGATCCTCGGTTGAGTAGACGCCGGACCATCGAAACGTCTTGCCATTGCGTCGTTCGAGTCCGGACACGTCGACCGAGTGAGATTCGAGCAATTCTACGTGCTCGGGCATGAAATCGTCGCCGATTACTGCCACGAGACTAACTTGCGAAAAATAGCTGGCCGCTATCGAAAAGTACGTTGCCGATCCGCCAAGCGACGTTTCACGGCTTCCCGCCGGGGTTTTTACCGAGTCGTACGCCACCGAGCCGACTACCAAGAGGCTCATATTGTTATCTAGTCTCCTGTCGTGATTGTCTCAACTCAAGCCGGCCCTTCCGCACACCCCCGTGTCCGCACTTGGCGGACTCTCGCCCCCGGTTTCCGGCCTTGATCCGAGCCTAGTTTCTTCCGATTATGTCGAACACCGATCTGACGAGATCGGGCACGCGCCCAAAACTCTTCGCGATCGCGTCCGCGCCATCGAGCCCGCCCTTTTTGCCGAACCCGTAACCCGCGCCGACGGATCCAAGACCGTTTTCCTTGGCAGCTCGAATGTCGTCCTGCCTGTCGCCGACCACCACGGCTAGCGTGGCTTCGAAATGGTTGACCACGTCCTTGACCATGCCGGACTTGGAGACATCGTCCTCACGCCTGTATCTGACCAAGTTGAAGTGTTGCCGGATCTTCCTTGCGTCCAACACTTCGTTGACGTACGCGGCCCCGCCGTTCGAGCAGATCGCCAACGCGCCGAACTCGCTTTTGAGATCGACCAATCCGTCCGCGACGCCGTCGAACAATCGCCCAACGGTCCGCACGAGTTCGAGTTCGTGCTTGTCGATTTCCGCCATCAATCGATCGACGTCCCGGTCCGGGTGCAATTGGCCGGCCCACTGAGCCATGGCGCTGCCAAGTTGGCCAATGAACGAGAGGATCACGTCCAAGTCAGGCACCGGCAGGCCAATGCTTTCGAAACTCTCCTGGACCGCTGGAACGGTGACCGATTCGGTCCGAAACAGCGTGCCGTCGAGGCCGAAAATGACCAGGCGATCGGTCCGGCCTATTCGTCCGCTCCGTAACTCGTCGGATGTCCGGCTTCGATCCACGGCTCGGTGCCAGGCATGATGTTGTAGAGCCTCTCGGATTCAACACCCATGGCCGCGGCCATTTCGCATGCAAGCCCGCTCCGTACGCCAGCGGCGCAAATGAACAGCAGCTTCTTGTCGTCGGGCAGATCGCCCATCCGCGCGAGAATATCGTCGACCGTGATGAAAATGGCGCCTTTTACGTGGCCCTCCAAATACTCATCCGTTCGGCGAACATCTACCACCACCACACCGTCGTCGTTATACATCTCCGCGGCCTCTTCGAGGGTCAGCCGGAAATAGGGCTCGCCCTGAACCTGTTCGGGCATTCTCGCTCCTCCATTCAGTCTTTCACGTATTTGTCGATCAACAATCCAAGCCGCTCTCGCGCGGCTTCGGGAATCGCGTCCAGGTTCGTGATGATCGCGCTCTCGAGCGCAGATCGGCACGAACACCCAGCGAGATTCGGCATCTCGGCGATCATCCGTCGAATGATTCGTTGTCCTGTGCTAACATTGGCCAATAGGTTCTGAACGATGAGCTCGACGGACACCTCGTCTTCGGACTCGCGCCACACGTCGTAGTCCGTGACGAACGCCAGGGTGACGTAGCAAATCTCTGCTTCTCGGGC